>ERZ857965.486-NODE-486-length-57535-cov-12.193563_pt1 | contig 57535 bp, 55 predicted proteins | sample MGYA00519758_ERZ857965 | MGnify/ENA primary metagenome ERZ857965 (study PRJEB31778, sample SAMEA3449381) | human gut metagenome | biome: human gut; feature: human-associated habitat; material: faeces | place: United Kingdom | collected 2010/2012 ... | reverse complement strand
TATATCAAAAAAATGTAGACAGTTTTTTTGTGTCTACATTTATCTTACAACTTCAAATTTTTGGATGATTGTTAGTTTATTTTCCAACACAGAAATTTTTAAAGAGGTTATCTAGTAGTTCTTCTGTATATGTTTCTCCGATTACTTCTCCTAGAGTTTGCCATATTATTTTTAAGTCTATTTCTATTATATCTATGGGGCTATTGTTTTTTATTCCTTCTTTTATACTTGTTATGTTTTGTTTACAGTTTTCTATTTTTTGTAGTTGTTCTAGTGTTGATACGTAATAGAAATCGTTTGTTTTTATTTTATCTAGTTTGAATAATTCTTTTATTTTGTTTTTAAGTTGTGTTAAACCTTCTTCTTCTTGGGTGTTTGTTTTTACTATATTTGATTCCTTTATTTCTAGGTTTGTTTTTAAGTCTGTTTTGTTAACTACTATTATTCTTTGTTTATTTTTGGTTTCGTTTAAGAGTTTTTTATCTTCTTCGGTTAATTTTTCGTTGTTATTTAAGACTAGTAGTATTAAATCAGCATCTTTTATGGTTTTTTTTGATTTTTCTACTCCGATTTGTTCTACTATGTCATTTGTTTCTCTTATTCCTGCGGTATCTATCAGGTTTAGATTTATTCCTTCTAGGTTGTAGTTTGCTTCAACTATGTCTCTGGTTGTCCCAGGAATATTTGTTACTATGGCTTTATCTTGTTCTATTAATTTGTTTAGAATACTACTTTTTCCAACGTTTGGTCTTCCTACTATGGCTATATTTATACCATTTGTGATTAGTTTACTGTTTTTTGAGTTTTCTATTATTTGATTTAGTTCTTGTTCTATGGTGTTTATTTCTTGTTTTAGTTTTTGGTTTGTCATTTCTTCAATATCTTGATATTCTGGGTAGTCTATGTTGACTTCTATGTTACTTATTATTTGAACTAGTTTTTCTCTTAGTTTTTTTATTTTGTTAGTAGTAGTTCCTGTTAGATTGTTTATTACTATTTGTCTTGCTTTATCTGTTTTTGCATTTATTAAATCATTTACGGCTTGGGATTTTGTTAAATCTATTCTTCCATTTAGAAATGCTCTTTTTGTAAATTCTCCTGGTTCTGCTAGACGAATTCCTTGTTTTAGTAGTAATTCTAGAACTTTTTCAGTGGTTGCAAGCCCTCCGTGACAATTTATTTCTACTATGTCTTCAGTTGTAAATGTTTTTGGTGCTTTCATGATTGTTATTAGTACTTCGTCGATTATGTTGCTATTCTCTATTATGTATCCGTAGTTTACTGTATGTGTTTGTTTTTCTTTAAGGTTTATACTTGTTATGTTATTTACTTTTTCTATGGCTTCTTTTCCACTTACTCTTATTATTGAAATAGCTCCGATTCCAAGGGTTGTTGATATTGCTGTTATTGTATCATTCATGTTTGGCCTCCTTTTTTTCTACCTCTTTTGTCTTTGTTTTATAATTATATATTACCATTGTTTTTGTTTGTGAACAATAAAAAAGAAGATTTAGTTTTCTTCTTTTGGCTTTATGACTACGTGTCTATTTGGTTCTTCTCCTTCGGAAATTGTTGTTACGTCTTTTGAATTTGATAATATATTGTGTACTATTCTTCTTTCGTAGGAGTTCATTGGTTCTAGATGTGCTTCTACTTTTGTTTTTGCTACTTCTTTTGCTGTGTATTTTGCTGTTTTTTCTATTCTTGATTTTCTTTTTGTTTTGTAGTCGTTTACATCTATTATGAATCTATAATATGTATTTAATTCTGTATTTAGCATTTGTCTTGTTATGTTTTGTATTGCTTCGATGGTTCTTCCATTTTTTCCTATTAGGATTGATACATCTGGAGCGACTATGTTAAACATTGGGGTTTCTTCTCTGGTTTTTGTTTCTATACTTGCTGTTATGCCCATATTTTTTATTATTTTTTGTAGATATGTTTTTATTGCTTTATTTAGTTCATCTTTGGTTATAGCTTCTACTTCTACTTTTTTACCGAATAGAGATTTTTTTATTTCTTTTTCTACTATTACTAGTTCTTCTTCTGTAGCGTTTAATCCTTCTGTAGCGTTTATTATAGCTTCTTCTTTTGTTTTTCCTGTAAATGTTTGTTTATTCATGTTTTGTCCTCCTTTTTATTAAAAAGTTTTGGAGTATTGTAAACACTGAAGATGTTATCCAATAAAATGCTATTGCTGTTGGTAGGGTAAATGACATAAATCCTATGAAGATAGTCATTATTGTTGTCATCATTTTTTGTTGTTTTGCCATTTGTTCGTTTCCTGCCATTGAAGGGTTTAATTTATACGAGAAATAAGTTACTGCGATTAAGATAATACATATAAATATGTAGTACCAGTCTCCTGCTGCTATTGCTGATGATGGTGTTGTTCCCATATTTAATCCTAGGAATTTTTCTTCAAAGATGGCTGGCACTCTGTTTATTGCTTCCCAGAATGCTAATAGGATTGGTAATTGAATAAAGGCAAATAGACAACCTGATAATGGTTTTATTTCATATTTTTTATATACTGTCATCATTTCTTGACCTTTTTTTGTCATTGATTCATTATCTGTTTTGCCTTCATATTTTTTTTCTATTCTTTGAATTTCTGGTTGAGCTTTTTTCATGTTTTCAGATTGTAATAATGTTTTTCTAGTCATTGGGAATAGGGCAAATCTAATAAGTAGAGTGATTATTATGATTGATACTGCTGTTGAGCCTACTAGACTTCCTATTTTTATTATTATGAAAGCAAGTGGTCTTACGAAAAATGAATTCCAAAGTCCTTCATACTCTCCAGAAATTTTCATTTTATTACATTCTGGTAAATCTTTTATGTTTACTTTATTTTCTTCATATATTTTTTGTGTTTCTTTGTCTGTTGGTTTACAAACTATGTTTTCTGTTATACTTTGTCCTGTTTCTTCATTTTTTACTATTTTTCCATCTTTATCTTTTAATGTTTGAGTACATCCTGTTAGAGTTATTACTAATAAAACTACTAATAGGATTTTTAATAGTTTATTCTTTTTCTTCATTTTTTTCTCCTTTTAGTTTGTTAAAAAGATATATTAGTTCTCTTTCTAATTCTTGGTATGTTAAGTCTAATGTTGTTTTTTTTGCTATGATTATGTAGGTTGTTTGTTTATTATACATTTTTGGATTGGTATCAATTATATTTTTTATTCTTCTTTTTAGTTTATTTCTGGTTACTGCGTTTCCTATGTGTTTTGTAAAAGTTATTCCGAATTTTGTTATATCGGTGTTTTTTTCTTGATTTATTATAAAGTATTTACTTACTTTTCCTTGTCTTTTTTTTATTATTTTGTTAAAATCTTCGGATTTTTTTACTATATTTTGTTTTTTCATTGTTACCTCCATAATCAAAAATCCACTTTTTTTAGTGGATTATTATTTTGATAATCTTTTTCTACCTTTTCTTCTTCTTGAATTGATTATACCTGATTTCATACGAGAGAAGAAACCATGTTTTTTCTTCATTCTTCTATTATTTGGTTGAAAAGTTCCTTTTTTCACGATGTGCACCTCCAATCAATTGATCGGTATTATTGTATATGATAAATGGGTATCTTGTCAACAACTTTTGAGTTATTAACTTAATTAACGTTAATTAACATTTTTTATATTAACAATTGTTAACAATGTTAATTAATTTTTACTTGAAATTTGTTAAAATCTATTTTATAGTATGTAACTAAAGGAAAGGGATTGTTGATAAGTATGTTGATAACTATGTTAATAGGTTGTTAATTACTTTTTCTTCTTTTCAAATTGGTAAAAATGTATTACAATTAGTTTAAGTGGTGAATACTTTAAAAGGTGGGGAGATGGTATTAATGAATAACAAGTTATTGTGGCAAAAAGTTTTAGATAATATCAGTAATATTGTCGACCCTATGTCATATGAAACTTGGTTTAAAAGTTGTGATTTTATTGGTGTTGATAGGAATAATATTAGGCTTGTTATTCCTATTATGTGGTATAAAACGCATATTGAAGAAAATTATAAGGATATAATTATTGATAGCTTTAATAAGTTTTTAACAGAACCTGTTGATAAGATTATGTATATTTTGAAAGAGAATGTTGCTGATGTTCTTGAAAGTGATATGGAAAAAAGTAATGTTGTTAATGAGAAGGTTGTTAACAATAGTAATTACATTAGAAATCATGTTTCTAATTTGAATAAGAATTATACTTTTGAGAGTTTTGTGGTTGGTGAATCTAATAAGTTTGCTCAGGCTGCTGCTCTTGCTGTTGCTGAGAATCCTGGAACTATGTATAATCCTCTGTTTATATATGGAAATAGTGGACTTGGTAAGACTCATTTAATGCATGCTATTGGTAATTATATTGAGAGTAAGTATAATAAAAAAGTTTTATATGTTACTAGTGATGATTTTATGAATGATTTTACTGGGCTTGCTAGAAAAGGAAATAGTGGTAGTAATTTGGATTATGCTGAGTTTTTTAAGAATAAATATCGTAATGTTGATGTTTTACTTATTGATGATATTCAGTTTTTAGGTGGGGCAGAAAAAACTCAACAGGAATTTTTTCATACTTTTAATAATTTATATAATGATAGTAAGCAAATTATTGTGTCTTCAGATAGGTCTCCTGAGGATTTAAAAGTTTTGGAAGATAGGCTTAGAACTAGATTTGCTTGGGGATTACAGGTTGATATTAGTCCTCCTGATTATGCTCTTAAGATGGCTATTATTAGAAAAAAGCTTAAAGGTGAAGATATTAATATTAATGAGGAAGTTATTTCTTATATTGCTTCTAATATAGGAAATGATGTTAGGCAACTAGAGGGTTCTATTACTAGACTTGTTGCTTATTCTGCGATTATGTGTGTTACTGATATTACTTTGGATTTTGCTATGGAAGCTTTAAGAGATTTTACTAAAAAGGATGCCGTTACTGACCAGAATAATATAAGACGTATTCAGAAAAGTGTGGCTAATTTTTATAATATTTCTTTTGAGGATATGAAGTCGAAGAAAAGGACTCCTAATCTTGCTATTCCAAGGCAAGTTGCTATGTATTTGTGTAGAAAACTTACGGATGAATCTTTTGAAAGGATTGGTATTGAGTTTTCTGGTAAAAATCATGCGACTGTAATTCATGCATGTAATAAAATAGAACGTGAAATGAAAATTAATGCTGATTTAAATGATGCAATTAACAATATAAAGAAGCAATTAACATAAAATTGTTAAATTTGTTAATTGTTATTAACAATTATTAGTGGTGTTATCTGTTAGTATTAAAGGCTTTTTTGAGTTATTAACAATATTAACAGTAATAATATAAATAATATATAAATAATATATAATTAATAAAAAAAAAAGAAAGAAGGTTTTATTTATGAAATTAAAAATTAAAAGAGTAGTTTTACTTGAAGCTCTTAATAATGTGGCTAAGGCTATATCTACTAAGAATATTATTCCTATTTTATCTGGTATTAAGTTTGAACTTCATAGAGATAGATTAGTAGTCACTGCATCAGATAATGATATTACTATACAAACTGTTATTGAAAAGGGAGATAATTTAATAATTGAAAATACTGGTAGTATTGTTATTAAAGGAAAATATATTTTAGATATTATAAGAAAGCTTGATTCTGAGTTTATAAATATTGAAATAATTGACGATCATAAGATTGTGGTATTTACTGAGAATAGTGAATTTAATTTAAATGGTATTGAAGCAAGAGAATATCCTGATATTAATTTAGATTTATCTCCAGATTTTGTTAGTATGGAAATTGATGATTTTAGATCTATGATTTTACAAACTAATTATGCTTGTTCTTTGGATGAAGCTAGGGTTGTTCTTACTGGTGTTAATATTAAGATTGATGGTAAAAATCTTGAGCTTAGTGCTACTGATTCTTATAGACTTGCTCTTAGAAAAAAGTTATTAACTAATAGTGTTAATAATGGTGCTGATATTATTATTCCTAGTAAGAATTTGAGTGAACTTTTAAAACTTTTATCTTCTGGTGCTGATGGGTTAATTGAAATGCATTTGTTTAGTAATAAGGTTATTTTTAAGTTTAATAATATTTTATTTCAATCTAGGCTTATTAGTGGTACTTATCCTAATACTAAGAATTTAATTCCTAATGAATCTATTTTTGATTTAAAGCTTGATTGTACTGAGTTTTATAATATGGTTGATAGAGCTAGTATTTTAAATAATGATACTGATAATAATATAATTACATTGGAAATTAAGAATAATTTACTTAAGATTACATCTATGTCTCTTGAAATTGGTAAGGTCGAAGAGAAGTTAGAGGTTTCTTGTGATAATGATATTAAGATATCTTTTAGTGCTAAGTATATGATGGATGCTCTTCGTACTATTAAATCTCGTAATGTTATTTTAACATTTGTTGGAGAGATTAAACCTATTTTGCTTAAGAATGATGATAGTGATGATTTAGTTTGTCTTATTTTACCAATTAGGACTTATTAACTTTTATTGTTAATAGTTCTTTTTTTTGATAATAGTTATTAATTTTTTTGAGTTAATAACTTTTTTTTGTTGTTATTTATTGTTTTCTACAAATTTCTGCTTTTTTCGACACTGTGAGGTGTTAATTTAGAAATTGCAATATTTTTTATTGCGAAATTTATTGTTTGGAGGGGGTGATGTTCTTGAATTATGAAATTAATGATGAGACTTTGGCTGTTATGTCTTTTGATGAAGATAAGTCTAGAATAATTGAATCTGATGATGATTATGTTGTTAATGAGATTCCTTATTCGATTATGGAAAATTCTTGTAAGTATTTTGGTAGTAGTTTTGAGGGACGTGTTTTAGGTTCTAAAGATATACTTGGTAGTATTTATAAGACTCCAATTATTGTTGAGGAAAGTAAGGATTTAATATTTTTTCCTACTGAGGCTTTGAGTTCTCCTAATGTTGCTTGGATTTCTTATAAGAGAATTAAGAATGTTGAAAAGTATGGGCGAAGGACTAAGGTTATTTTTGATAATGATGAGTCGGTTGTTGTTAATTGTCCTTATTTTTCTATTAAAAATCAGATATTTAGATGTAATATGCTAGAGACTATTTCTAAGAACAGAAAAAGTGGTAAAAAAAACGATTAAAGTTCAAAAATCGTTTTTTTTAGGCTTTTTTTATGGTATAATATATATATAAGTACTGGAGTACTGGTTTTGGGAGTTGATGCGAATTTGAGGAGATTTATATTTAATTTTAAATTATGTACTTAAAAAATGTTGAAATTACTAATTTTAGGAATATTGATAAGATTTGTTTAGATTTTAACAAAAATGTTAATATTTTTATTGGTAAAAATGCTCAAGGAAAAACTAGTATTTTAGAGAGTATTTATGTTTTGGCTTTTTCTAAGGGTTCTAATGGGTTTTCTGAGGATGAGTTAATTAAGAATGATAAGCTTTTTTTTAAAATAAAAGGTTCTTTAAAGGTTGCTAATTCTCTTAAAAAAATGGAAATTTTATATAGGAATGGTGAGAAAAGGTTAAAATTTAATAATAGTGAAGTTAGGAAAGTATCTGATTATGTTTCTAATATGAATGTTATTATGTTTAATCCAGAAGATTTAGATATTGTTAAGAAGGCTCCGATGTGTAGGAGAAATTTTATTAATATTGAGTTATGTCAACTTTCTAATGAATATTTAAGGACTTTGAATGAATATAATAAGATTTTAAAGATGAGAAATGAGTATATTAGGAAGAATTATAATAAAATTGATTATAATTATTTGGATATTATTACTGAGAGTTTAATTGATAGGGCTATGTTTATTTATAAATATAGGGAGGATTATTTTAGGGATATAAATTCTTATATTGGTGATATTTTTTATAAGATTGCTAAGATGAATGGTCTTAGTGTTGTTTATAAAAAGAGTGTTTCTTTTGATAGTAAAGAAGAATATATGTCTTTTTATAAGAGTTGTTATTCTGGTGATATAGAGAAAGGTTCTACTATGTATGGTCCTCATAGAGATGATTTTTTGTTTATTTTTGAGGGAAATGATCTTAAATTATATGGCTCTCAGGGTATGCAAAGAATTGCTATTTTATCATTTAAACTTAGTGAAATCAATCTTTTTAAGGAGAGATGTGGTACTTATCCTATTGTTCTTTTAGATGATATTTTTAGTGAAATTGATATTGATAAAAGACGTAATTTGCTTAGATTTATTAAGAGTAATATACAGTTTATTATAACTACTACTGATATTAATAATATAAGTGAGAAGTTAATTAGTAAGGCTAGTATTTTTACTGTTGATAATGGTTCAATTAAGAAAAGGAGAGATAGTTATGAATGAAAAAGAGAAGGAATATGATTCATCGGCTATTCAAGTATTAGAGGGACTTGAAGCTGTTCGTAAGAGACCTGGTATGTATATTGGTACTACTGGTGTTAGGGGACTTCATCATTTAGTTTGGGAAATTGTTGATAATTCTATTGATGAGGCTCTTGCTGGTTATTGTAATACGATAGAGATTACAATTAGAAAGGATAATTCTGTTACTGTTAAAGATAATGGTCGTGGAATTCCTGTTGATATTCATCCTAAAACTGGGCTTTCTACTGTTGAAACTGTTTTTACTGTTCTTCATGCTGGTGGTAAGTTTGGTGGAGGAGGTTATAAAGTTTCTGGTGGACTTCATGGTGTTGGTGCTTCAGTTGTTAATGCTTTATCTTCTTCTTTGGATGTTATAGTTTATAAGAATGGTAAGGTTTATGAACAAAAGTATGTAGATGGTGGTAAACCTTTGGGAAGACTTGAAGTTGTTGGTGAGTGTTCTGCTGATAGAACTGGTACTACTGTTACTTTTAAGCCTGATCCTACTATTTTTGAAGAAACTACAGTGTTTGATTACGATACATTGAAACAAAGGGTTAGAGAATTAGCGTTTTTGAATAGAGATTTAAAGCTTATTTTGATTGATGAACGTGAAGTTGATAAGAAAGATGAGTTTTTGTATGAGGGTGGTATTTCTGAGTATGTTAAGATGCTTAATACTAATAAGAAACCTATTCATGATGATATAATTGATGTTTCTGGTGTTGATAAGGATATTTCAATTGAGGTTGCTATTCAATATAATGAGTCTTATTCTTCAAATATTTATTCTTTTGTTAATAATATTAATACTCATGAGGGTGGTACTCATGAAGATGGTGTAAGACTTGCTCTTACTCGTATTTTAAATAAGTATGCTAGGAGTATTAATGCTCTTAAGGAAAAGGATGATAATTTGCTTGCTGATGATGTTAAAGAAGGAATTACAATGATTATTTCTTGTAAGCATCCTAATCCTCAATTTGAGGGTCAAACTAAGACTAAACTTGGTAATATTGAAGTTAGACAGGTTGCTAATAAGATATTTTCTGAGGGTTTTGAAAGGTTTTTGATGGAAAATCCTTCTCAAGCTAAGGTTATTGTTCAGAAAGCTATTACTGCTTCTCATGCTAGAGTTGCTGCTAAACGTGCTAGGGAAACTACTAGACGTAAGGGAGATTTAGATGTTATTAATTTTGGTGGTAAGCTTGTTGACTGTAAAGATAAAGATCCTTCAAAATGTGAAATATTTTTGGTCGAAGGGGATTCAGCTGGTGGTTCTGCCATAAAGGGTAGAGATTCTATGACTCAAGCTATATTGCCTTTACGTGGTAAAATTTTAAATGTTGAAAAGGCTAGACTTGATAGAGCTTTATCTAATGAGGAAATAAAAACTATAATTACTGCCTTTGGTACTGGAATTGGTCAAGATTTTGATTTGAATAAATTAAGATATCATAAGATTGTTATTATGACTGATGCGGATGTTGATGGATCTCATATAAGGGTTTTATTACTTACTTTATTTTATAGATTTTTTAGACCAATTGTTGAAGCTGGTCATGTGTATGCTGCTCAACCTCCTTTGTATTGTATAAAGCATGGTAAAACTATAAAATATGTATTAAATGAAGATGAAAGAGATGAATATTTGGCATCTTTGAAGGAAAATACTAAGTATGATATTATGCGTATGAAAGGTTTAGGAGAAATGGATGCTGAAGAGTTAAATGAGACTACTATGGATATTAATAAGAGAATTCTTAGGAAAATTACTGTGGAAGATGCAATAGCTGCTGATGAGGCATTTTCAAAACTTATGGGTGATGAAGTTGAGCCTAGAAGAAAGTTTATTGAGGAAAATGCTACGTATGCTATTAATTTAGATATTTAGGAGGGGATTTTATGGATCATAGTAGAGATAGATTACAAGAAAATAATATAGTTAATGAGATTGAAACTTCATTTTTGGAGTATTCAATGAGTGTTATTGTTTCTAGGGCTCTTCCTGATTTACGTGATGGTTTGAAGCCAGTGCATAGGAGAATTCTTTATTCTATGTATGAATCTGGATATACTCCGGATAAGCCTCATAAAAAAAGTGCTAGAATAGTTGGGGATGTTATGGGTAAATATCATCCTCATGGTGATAGTTCAATATATGAAGCTATGGTAAGAATGGCTCAGGATTTTAATTATCGTTATATGCTTGTTGATGGTCATGGTAACTTTGGTAATATTGAAGGTTATGGTGCTGCTGCAATGCGTTATACTGAGTCAAGACTTTCCAAAATGAGTTTAGAATTATTGAGAGATATAAATAAAAATACTGTTGATTTTACTCCAAACTTTGATGAATCTGAGAAGGAACCTACAATTTTACCTAGTAGATTTCCTAATATTTTAGTTAATGGTACTATGGGAATTGCAGTTGGTATGGCTACTAATATTCCTCCTCATAATTTAGGTGAGGTTATAGATGGTTGTGTTGCTTATATTGATAATAAGGAGATAACTACTGCTGAACTTATGCAATATGTTAAAGGACCTGATTTTCCTACTGGTGGTATTATCTTAGGAAACAGTGGAATTAGTAAGGCTTATGAAACAGGAAAAGGTTCTATTACTATTAGAAGTAAGGCTACTATTGAAGAAAAAAATGGAAGACATTATATTGTTATTGATGAAGTTCCGTATGGTGTTAATACATCAGAGCTTAAAAATAAGGTAGCAGAACTTGTTCACAATAAGACTATTGAAGGTATTTCTGATTATCATACGGATTTAAAGGAAGGTATTAAGATTACTATTACTTTAAAAAGAGATGCTAATCCTCAAGTTGTTCTTAATAATTTGTATAAGCATACTCAATTTCAAATTAATTATGGTATAAACTTTTTAATGCTTGATAATGGTGTTCCTAAAAGTTTGGGACTTAGGGATATTATTTCTAAGTATATTGATTTTCAAAGAGAAATTATTATTAGGAGAACTAAATTTGATTTAGATAAGGCTGAAAAAAGGGTTCATATTTTAGAGGGATTAAAGATTGCTCTTGATAATATTGATGAGGTTATTAAGTTACTTAGGGGCTCTAAAAATGATGATATAGCTCGTACTGAGTTGATGAGTAGATTTGGACTTACTGAAATTCAGGCTAATGCTATACTTGAAATGAAGTTAAGACGTTTAACTGGTCTTGAAAGAGAAAAAATTGAAAATGAACTTAATGAATTATTGGCTAAGATTGAAAAGTATAGAGAAATACTTGGTAGTGATGATATGATTTATGGAATTATTCGAGAAGAATTACTTGAGATTAAGGAAAAATATGCTGATGAGAGAAGAACTAATATTGATATGACTGCTATTGATTATATTGAAGATGAGTCTTTGATACCTAATGATGATGTTATTGTTTCTATGACTAAGAATGGTTATATTAAGCGTTTGGTTTCTGATACTTATAGAAGTCAAAATCGTGGTGGTGTAGGTATTAAGGGTATGGCTACTAATGATGAAGATATTGTTGAAAAGTTAATAAATTGTGAAAGTCATGATTATTTGTTATTCTTTAGTAATCGTGGTAAGGTATATCGTATTAAGTGTTATGAGTTACCTGAGTTTAGTAGACAATCTAAGGGTGTACCTATTGTTAATATCTTACCTCTTGAAAAGGGTGAGGTTATTAATGCTATTATTCCTGTTAAAAAGGAAGATGATAGTAAGTATTTGATATTCTTTACTGTTAATGGTCTTGTTAAGAGAACTGATATTGCTGAATTTGATTCAATTAGAAAGAATGGTAAGATTGCTATTAATTTGAAGGATAATGATGAATTAATAGGTGTTAAGAAAACTAGTGGAAATGATGAAGTTATTATTGCTTCTAATGCTGGTAGAATGGTAAGATTCAATGAAACAGATGTTCGTGTTATGGGTCGTGGAGCCTCTGGTGTCAAGGGAATTGAGTTAATTGATTCTAAGGTTATTGGAGCAGAGGTTGTTAATAACTCTGAACTTATACTTGTAGTTACTGAAAAGGGTTATGGAAAGAAAACAGATGTTAATGAATATCGTTTAACTCATCGTGGTAGTAAAGGTGTTAAGGCTTTAAATATTACTGATAAGAATGGTTTGATTGTTGCATTTAAGTCTGTTGTTGGTGATGAAGATATTGTTATTACTACTGATGAAGGTACTGTGATTCGACTTGATGTTAATAATGTTTCTACGTTGAGAAGAAATACGCAAGGTGTAAGGTTAATGAATTTAAAGGATAAGCAATTTGTTACTTCTGTTACTGTTTTAGCTAAGCAAGAGGTAGAAGATGAGAATATTAGTAATGTGGAAGAGAATGTTTCTTAGGAAATGTTCTTTTTTTGTTATAAAAAATCCAGTTTTTCATTGTTAATAAGTCTATTATTGTTAGTATTTTATTCGATAATAGACTTTTTTTGCTATATTTTGATGTTTCACGTGAAACATAGTGTATTTTTATCTGTTATTTTATTAGGACTATTTTTATTATGAAATATAATTTATGGTTTATTATTAATAAATGTATTTTGTGCGTTTGTGTTAATAAAATTGTTTTTTTAGTGATGTTTCACGTGAAACATTGTTTTTTTAAGTTTTTATTACATAGTGGTGTTTGATAATTATTTCCCGGGAAATAATTTGATGATGAAGTTGGTATTTTTGAAGGGTTTTTGAATATTTAGATGATATGTACTATTAATATTCTTGTTTTTGAGGTATGTTTCACGTGAAACATAGATAGTTTATAAGATATGTTTATGTTTAAGTTTTATATGATGTATTAGTATTGCTTTTAGTGATTATATATTTTATTGTAGTGGGTTTATAGTTGTTTTGCTTGTTTTAAGCATTAGTTATTGCTTGATGTTTCACGTGAAACATTGTTATATGTTGTTCGTTTTATTTCTTTATTGTTACTTAAATATTGTTAATATGTGTAAGAGAGTGTTTTTTATTTGTGAAATTATTTCCCGGGAAATAATTTTTTGTAATGTATATGTATTTATTGGTTATTTGTTAGTAATTTTGAATTTTTTATATGTTTCACGTGAAACATAGTTTAGTGTTTGACATATTTGTTAAAATAATGTATTATTTATTTGGTGCAACACATATGATTGAACTAGGTCAGAATCGGAAGATAGCAGCCTTAAGGTCCTCTATGTGTGTGCACTTTTTTTGGAGGAATAATATGCATGAATATATGAATTTGGCTGTTGCTGAAGCTAAAAATGCCTATATTGAAGGTAATGTTCCAGTAGGGGCAGTTATAGTTTGTGATGATAAGGTTATTGCTTCTTGTCATAATACTAAAAATACTACTAATATTGCTATTAATCATGCTGAAATGTTATGTATTATAGAGGCCTGTAAGTATTTAAATTCTTGGTATCTTTCGAATTGTGATTTATATGTTACTTTAAGACCATGTGATATGTGTTTAAATGCTTTAGCGGAGTCTCGTATTCGAAATGTGTATTTTTTGTTAGATTCTAATTATGGTGATAATTTATCTAAAAATCGAGAAAATATTCAATTGAATAAAGTGGATGATTATTATGAATATACTAATATGTTAAATGAGTTTTTTGTTGGTAGAAGAAAATAATATAACAATGTTTCACGTGAAACATTGTTTTTTTTAGGCTTTTATTATATAGTGGTGTTTATAATTATTTCCCGGGAAATAATTTGATGATTCTATTGGTAATTTTGAAAGGTTTTTGAATATTTAGATGGTATGTACTATCAATATTCTTGTTTTTTAGTTATGTTTCACGTGAAACATAGATAGTTTGTAAGATATATTTATTGTTATAGTTTTGTATGATGTATTAGTATTGTTTTAGTGATTATTGGGTTTGTAGTTTTTTTTGCTTATTTTAAGCATTAGTTGTTGTTTGATGTTTCACGTGAAACATTGTTATATGTTGTTCGTTTTATTTCTTTATTATTAGTTAAATATTGTTAATATGTGTAAGAGAGTGATTTTTATTTGTGAAATTATTTCCCGGGAAATAATTTTTTTGTTATGTATATGTATTTGTTGGTTATTTGTTAGTAATTTTGAATTTTTTTTATATGTTTCACGTGAAACATAGTGTAATAGATATTGTTTAATAGTTGTGTGTTTTTTTGTTGGTTAATTTGTTTTATGTATGTTATAATATTTTTATCTTTTTAGGGGGTGCCTTTTATGGAATATGTTGCTTTATATAGAAAATATAGACCTAAACGTTTGGATGAGGTTTATGGACAAAAGTATATTGTTGATATTGTTAAAAATTCTGTTGTTAATAATAGATTTTTTCATGCTTATTTGTTTTCGGGGCCTCGTGGTACGGGAAAAACTACTATTGCTAAGTTAATTGCTAAGATTGTTAATTGTTCTAATTTAAATGGTTATGATCCGTGTGATGAGTGTGATAGTTGTAGGTTGTTTAATGATAAGAGTAATCCTGATATTATTGAAATAGATGCTGCTTCTAATAATGGTGTTGATGAGATTAGGAGTATTCGTGAAAAGGCTGTTTTAATGCCTAGTGTATCTAAGTATAAGGTATATATTATTGATGAGGTTCATATGCTCTCTATTAGTGCTTTTAATGCTTTACTTAAGACTTTGGAGGAACCTCCTAAACATGTTATTTTTATATTGGCTACTACTGAGCTTGATAGGGTTCCTGAAACTATTATTTCTAGGTGTCAATGTTATGATTTTAAGCGTATTAGTGTTGCTAATATTGTTTTATGTTTAAAAAATATTTGTGCTAATGAGGGTTTTAATGTTGATGATGAAGTATTTGAATTAATTGCTACTTATTGTAATGGTGGTATGCGTGATTCTATTGGGTTGCTTGATAAACTTGTTTCTTATTCTGATAATGTTAACAAAACGTTATTTTATGATGTTGTTGGTTTAATTGATGATGATGTTATTTATGATATATATAGTAATATTGTTGATGGTAATGTTAAGACTGTATTTGATTTGGTGGAAAAAATGGTAAATTCTGGAAAAAGTGTTAATTTAATTACTGAACAGTTGTTAATATTTTTGAAGGATATGGCTGTTAAGGGTAGTACTGAGGATTCTTCTGTTGTTTTTAAAATGGTAGAAGGATTTAGTGATATTATTTATGATTTGAGATTTTCTACTAATGCTTTGTTGTGTTTTGAGATTGGTGTTTTGAAAATTATAAATAGTTTAGGAAATGGTAAAATTATTTCCCGGGAAATAATTTCTTCTAGTGATAGTAATTCTAGTATCGATATTAATGTTGTTAATAAGTCTGATGGTGTTTCTGCTGAAACTAAATTAAATAAAGAAGATAATAAAGATAGCGAACAAATGGTCGAAAAAACTGTTAAAAACTTTGATATTGTTATAAATAATGCTTTTGCTCTTGCTAACAAGGAACTTAAAAACAGTATTGTTAATAAGTGGAGGGGTTTTAGTGATTATGTTCATAATAAGGAGTTTTCTTCGATTGTTTCGTATTTTTTGGATTCTACTGTGTGTGTTGTTGGTGAAAAAGATATAATTATTGCTGCGGATTTTGAATCTGTTGTTGATAATGCTTGTCGTAATTTGACTAAGCTTGAACTCTTATTTAATTTGGTTATGGGAAAGTTTTATAATTTGGCTTTTGTGCTTACTGATGAGTGGAATGTTTTGCGTGACAAGTATGTTTCTGATGTTAAATCTGGTAAAAAGTATAATTATATTGAACCAAATGTTGAAAATGATGATATAATTGTTAATGAAACAAGTGATTTGCCTGATGTTGTTAGTGAGGCTAATGATATTTTTGGTGATGATATTGTTGAGATTAAATAGTGTTAGGAGGAATTTATTATGAATATGCAAGCTTTAATGAAACAAGCTCAAGCTATGCAAAAGGATATTACTAATATAAAAAATGAAATTGATTCTTCAGTTTTTGAAGGTAGAAGTTCTCTTGTTACTGTTAGTGTTAAGGGAACTAAGGAGGTTGTTAGTGTTAAAATTGATTCTGCTGCTAAGGATTTAGTTTCTGATGATATGTCTATGCTTGAAGATATGGTTGTTTTAGCACTTAATGATGCTTTTTCTAAGGTTGATAAGGCAACTTCTGAAAAAATGGGTAAGTATTCTAATATGATGCCAGGTTTGATGTAATATGTATCCTAGTTGTCTTAATGATTTAATTGATAGTTTTAAGAAGTTTTCTGGTGTTGGTCAAAAGTCTGCGGAAAGAATGGCGTTTTCTGTTCTTTCTGATTTTGACGTTGAGGAAGTTAATAGTTTTCGTGATAGTTTGAAGGCTGTAAAAACAGATATTAGAAATTGTAGTGTGTGTAATTGTATTACTGATAGGGATATTTGTTTTGTTTGTAGTGATAAGACTAGAAATTCTGATATTTTGATTGTTGTTGAGTCTTCTAAGGATGTGTTTTTGTTAGAAAAAATGGGTAATTTTAAAGGATATTATCATGTTTTAGGTGGTCTTATTTCTCCTTTTGATGATATTGGTCCGTCGGATATTAATTTGAATAGCCTTTTTGATAGAGTTAAAAGCGATGGTATAAAGGAGCTTATTTTTGTTACTAAGTCTGGTATTGAGGCTGATACTACAGTTTTATATGTTAAGAAAATTTTATCTGATGTTGATGTTGTAATTTCTAGGATTGCTAATGGTATTCCTGTTGGTGCTGATATGGATTATATTGATTCTTTGACTTTGGAGTCTGCTCTTAGAAATAGAAAAGAGGTTTTAGATTAGTTAGATTATCATATATTTTTTTGAGGTGTTTACTTTGAAGAAGTTTTTTAATCTTTTTAGGTATTTTTTAGTTGCTCCATTTATTTTATATATTTTTAATGCTATGGCTATTGGTATTGATATGTATATTCCTATTAATATTGTTACTGTAGTTGTTATTGGAATTTTTGAAATTCCTGGATTTGTTATGTTGGTGTTATTTTCGTTATTTATTTTTTGATGGGTGATAGTTATGTTGGAGAAGTATAGAGATTCACAGAGTGTTTTTTATAATTATTTTATGCATAGTTTTAATTCTAATAGGATTTCTCATGCTTATTTAATTGAGACTAATAATGTTTCTTATAATTTTAGTTTGGCTATGGATTTGGCTAAGTTTTTACTTTGTGATGGTGTTTATAATGCTAAAATTTGTAGTCTTATTGATAATAATAATTACCCTGATTTAAAGATTATTAGTGATGATGCTAAGAAGGGTGAAATAGTGTCTCTTAAGAGTGCTTTTTCTAAGAAGTCTTTTGATAATAATAGGCAAGTTTATATTGTTAGTAATGCTTCTAATATGAATAAGGCTGCTTCTAATAGTTTGCTTAAGTTTCTTGAGGAGCCTGATGGTGATGTTATTGCTATTTTGTTATGTAATAGTGTTAGTAGTGTTTTGCCTACTATTTCTTCGCGTTGTCAAATTATTAGTCTTATTAATGATGATGATTGTTATAGTGATATTTTTGTTTCGCTTTATGATTCTAGTGAAACTGATTTAGATTTTAATGATTTTTGTTTGGAGTATGGTACTAAGTTTTATGATTTTTATTGTTCATTTGAAAGAGATGGTAGTTTTGTGCTAGCGGATGAGGTTATGGTTTCTTTTGGAGATTGTGTTAAGGAGTTATTACTTTTTGGTTTTTATATGTATTTTGATGTTATTTCTTTGTTTTTTGAACGTGATTGTAGATATATTCCTGAATGTTTTGATTTGAGTTTTATTGTTGAAAATAATAGTGTTGATGATATAATGAAGAAGATTGATGTTATTAATAGGTTTATTGCTTATTTTAAGTTTAATGTTAATGTTAGTTTGTTTTTAGATAATTTTGTTATTTCTTTAGAGGAGAGGTGATTTTTTATGAAGAGTGTTATTGGAGTTAATTTTAATGATTCTAAGAAGATTTATTATTTTTTGATTAATGATTTAGTTGTTAGTAAGGGTGATTTTGTTGTTGTTTTAACTGAGCGTGGCGAACAGTTTGGTAAGGTTGTTACTGATGTTATTGAGGTTGATGAGAGTAAACTTAATAATTCTCTTAAGGATGTTATTAGGGTTGCTACTTTAGATGATGTTTCTGTTAATGATGGTAATATTAGTGATGCGAAGAGGGCTCTTGTTGATGCTAAGAGGTTTGTTTCTGAACTTAATCTTGATATGCAGATTCTTAGTGCTTGTTTTACTTTTGATAGGAAGCAATTGGTGTTTAATTTTTTGTCTGATGAGCGTGTTGATTTTAGGGAACTTGCTAGGAAACTTGCTGGTGTGTATAAGACTCGTATAGAACTTCGTCAAATTGGAATTCGTGATAAGGCTAAGGCTGTTGGTGGTTATGGTCAATGTGGTCGTAAGCTTTGTTGTTCTTCTTTTTTGAATGATATTAATAGTGTATCTATAAATATGGCTAAGAATCAAAATTTAGCTTTGAATCCTCAAAAGATTAATGGTGTTTGTGGTAGACTTATGTGTTGTTTAGCTTATGAGAATGAATGTTATTGTGATTATAAGAAAGGTCTTCCTAAGGTTGGTTCTAGGGTATCTGTTTCTGGTGATGAAGGTAAGGTTATTTCTGTTGATATTTTTGCTAGGACTTATAGGATTGAGACTGATGATTCTAAGGTTATAGAGGTTAATTTAAATGAGTAGGTGATAGTTATGAAGATGATTGTTGGTTTGGGTAATCCTGGTAATGATTATGTTAATACTAGGCATAATATTGGTTTTATGGTTATTGATAATTTTGCTAGTTTTTGTGGTGTTTCTATTGATAAGAATAAGTTTAATGGTCTTTATAGTGAGGCTTTTGTATCTGGTGAAAAGGTTATTTTACTTAAACCTATGTCTTTTATGAATTTATCTGGTGAGGTTGTTGCTAAGTTTGCTAATTATTTTAAAATTGATAGTAATGATATTCTTGTTATTAGTGATGATTTGGATTTGCCTTTTCTTAAGTATCGTTTGAGGCTTTTTGGGTCTTGTGGTGGTCATAATGGTCTTAGAAATATTGAAAAGTGTTTAGGTTGTAATGATTTTCGTAGGTTTAGGATTGGTATTTCTAACGATAAGAGTATTAATACTGTTAGTTATGTACTTGGTAAGTTTTCTAAGGATGATATGTCTTTGATTTCTTCTTTTTTGCCTAAAACTTGTGATATTTTAGGTGATTTTTGTAGAATGGATTTTGATAAGTTGATGAGTATGTATAACAAGGGGTGATTTTATGAATGTTTTTGATAAAATTGTTAGTTTTGAGTATAAGAAAAACACTGGTATTGTTGGTATTACTGGTGGCTTTTTTGTACTTATTTTGAAGAAGATGTTTAGTGATTTGGGTAAATCTTTGCTTGTTGTTACTCCAAATGAGTATGAGGCTAGGAAACTTTATAATTGTTTTGATGATGATGATGTTTTATTGTTTGAGGATGATGAGATTTCTTCTTCTAGTGATATTTCTATTAGTCCTGAGGCTAGGGTTGATAGAATTAATATTTTGAATGATTTGGTTTCTTCTGGTAATAGGATTGTTCTTACTGATATGCGTGGTTTTTTGAAGCGTTTACCGAATGTTAAGACTTTTAATGATTCTTGTGTTGTGGTTAGTGTTTCTTCTTCTTTGATTTATGATGATTTTGTTAAGAGACTTGTTGAGATCGGTTATAATAGGTGTTCTGTTGTGTCACAGATGGGTGAGTTTGCGGTTAGAGGTTTTGTTTTGGATATTTTTCCTATTAATTGTGATAATCCTATTAGGATAGAGTTTTTTGGTGATGATATTGAGTCTATTAGGTATTTTGATGTTGTTTCACAAAAGTCTATTTCTGATATTTCTAGTATTTCTATTATTCCTTTTTCTGAAAGGTTTGGCAATGGTGATTGTTCTTTGTATGATTATTTAGATTCTCCGATTGTTGTTTTTAAAGATTATGAACAGATTAAGTTTTCTTATGATAAGATGGTTTTAGATGACTATGAGTTTGGTCTTGATACTGGGGTTAATTATTTTGATATAAGGAATGTTAGTGTTTTAGATTGTATGTATTATTTTGATTTTGATAGTCCTGTTAATTTGGATTATGTGTCTTCGATTGTTAGTTTTGATGTGTCTTCTGTTCCGATATTTGGGGAGAATTTTGTTTCTGTAAATAAGTATATTTCTGATGTTATTGATAGTGGTAAGACTGTTGTTTTGTGTGTTACTACTAGTAGGATAAATGAATTTCTTGAGTTTCTAGATTGTTCTTATGTTTTTACTGATTTTGATAATATTGTTTTGGGAAAGGTTAATGTGGTTAGAAAGAGGCTTGCTTATGGTTTTGATGGATGTGGTTATGTTTTTTTGACTGATTATGAGCTTTTTGGTAGGAAGAGTGTTAAGTATAAGAGAACTAGGTTTAGAAATACTTCAAGGATTCGTGATTTGTCTAAGATTAGTATTGGTGATTACGTTGTTCATAGTGCTCATGGTGTTGGTGTTTATAATGGTATTAAGGTTCTTAATAAGGCTGGGGTAACGTCGGATTATTTAGAAGTTTTGTATGCTAAGGGTGATAAGCTTTATATTCCTGCTTCGAAGATTGAACTTATTAGTAAATATAATGGTAAGGATGGTTATGTTCCTCATATTAATGCTCTTGATAGTACTAGTTGGGCTAAGACTAAGCAAAGAATTCGTGAGAAAATTAGGTATGAGGCTTCTCGTCTTATTAAGGTTCAGGCTGAGAGAGAGGTTAAAAAGGGTTTTGCTTTTAGTAAAGATGCTCCGATTCAGAGGTTGTTTGAGGAAGAATTTATGTATGAGGCTACTTCTGATCAAATTAAGGCTATTTCGGAGATTAAGGCTGATATGGAGAGTTCTGTTCCTATGGATAGGATTTTATGTGGTGATGTTGGTTATGGTAAGACTGAGGTTGCTTTTAGGGCTATGTTTAAGGCTGTTTTGGATAGTAAACAGGTGCTTTATTTGTGTCCTACTACTTTGTTATGTCATCAACAGTATGAGGCTGCTTTGGAACGTTTTAGAAATTTTCCTGTTAATATTGCAGTTCTTAATAGGTTTGTGTCTACTAAGGACGTTAATAAGACTTTGAAGGGTATTTTTGATGGTTCTATTGATATTGTTTTTTGTACTCATCGTGGTCTTAGTGATGATGTTGTTTTTTCTGATTTAGGTTTGCTTGTTATTGATGAGGAACAACGTTTTGGGGTAGCCCATAAGGAAAAGATTAAAGAGATGAAGTCTAGTGTTGATGTTTTAACTCTTACTGCTACTCCTATTCCTAGAACTTTACAGATGGCTGTTTTAGGAATTAAGAGTATGTCTTTGATTGAAACTCCTCCGAAGAATAGGAAATCTGTCGCTACTTATGTTGTTCCTTTTGATAAGAAGCTTGTTAGGGAGGTTATTTATAAGGAAGTCTGTCGTGGTGGTCAGGTTTTTGTACTTTATAATAGGGTTGAAGATATTGAGATGAAACTTGCTAGTTTGAGGGCTCTTGCTCCGGATGTTTCTTTTGGTATTGCTCATGGTAAGATGAATAAGGATACTTTTGAACAGGTTATGAATGATTTTGTTGATGGTAAGTTTGATGTTCTTATTTGTACTACTATTATTGAAACTGGTGTTGATATTCCTAATGTTAATAGTTTGATTGTTCTTAATGCTGATAGATTTGGTCTTAGCCAACTTTATCAAATTCGTGGTAGGGTTGGTCGTAGTGATAGGCTTGCTTATGCTTATTTAATGTATGAAAAGGGTAAAGTTCTTACTGAGCAGGCTATGAAGCGTCTTAAGGTTATTAAGGATTTTACGGAACTTGGTAGTGGTTTTGCTATTGCTACTAGGGATTTGTCTATTAGAGGTGCTGGGGATATTCTTGGTAGTGATCAGGCTGGTTTTATTGATACTGTTGGTATGGATATGTATCTTAAGATGCTTAACGAGGAGGTTTTACGTCTTAAGGGTGAAGATGTTATTGAAAATGAAGATGATGATTCTATAAATATTAATGTTTCTTCTCATATCAAGGATAGTTATGTTTCTGATGAGGATGTTAAGATTGAAATTCATAAAAAGATTAATTCCATTGATTCTGTTGCTAGTCTTAATGAGGTTAAAAAGGAACTTGAGGATAGGTTTGGTCCTATTGATAATGATTTGTTTGTGTATATGAATGAACAATTGTTTGAAAATTATGCTAATAGGGTAGGAATTATTAGAGTTTTTGATAATAATATATATAGAGAGGTATATTTTAATAGAAAGTCTTCTGAGAATATTAATTATGAAGATTTGTTTGTTAAGGGGATTGAGGTTAATAATAATTTTCGTTTTTCTTATAAAAATGATATGTTAGGAATAAGACTTATGTATAAGGATTCTTCTTCTCATGTAGTGTTTGATTTTAATGAATTGTTAAAGGAGCTGGTATAAGTTCCTTTTTTTATGGGATTTTTTAACGCAATAATTGGTAAAAATTACCAGGCAATTTGTATGCTTATAAATATTATAATAGTAGTAGAACTTATTTTTTGAAAAATAGAATATTTTTTTAGTTTTTGTAAAAAATAATTATAGTGAAAGTGAGGTTTCTGAATGAAGGCTACTGGGGTTATTCGTAGGATTGATGATTTAGGTAGAATTGTTATTCCTAAGGAAATAAGAAAGACGCTTAGAATAAAGGATGGGGAATCGGTTGAGATATTTTTGAATAGTGATAATATAGTTTTGAAAAAGTATTCTCCTTTGGAGGGGTTACCTGATTTTTATAAGGATTATGTTGATTCTATTTATTCTGAAATTGGTGATAGTGTACTTATTGTTGATAGGGATAGAATAGTTGCTGTTTCTAGTGATGTTAGAAAGAAATATCTTGGTAGGTCTATTTCTTCTAAGCTTGATGAGATTATACAGGGGAGGACTGTTGTTAGTTCTTCTAGGAGTGCTAGAATTTCTATTGTTGATGGTGTTTTTGAGAATGCTGGTTATGTTATTGCTCCAATTATAAGTAATGGTGATGCTGAGGGAGCTGTTATTATTTTTTCTGTTTCTGAGGATTTAGATAGTTTTTCTTTGAGGACTGGGGTTATTGCTGCTAAGTTTTTGGGAAAATATATTGAATAGTGTTTTGTTTTATGTTATAATTTTTGTTATGTAAATGTGATGAAGGAAAGTTTGAATAGTATTTATGTTTTAGAGAGTCTATGTTGGTGCGAGTAGATACTTGATATTGTTCTTTGTATGATTTCTGGAGCTGGATTTCCCGGTTTTTACCGTTATTTATATGAGTTGCTTTTGAATTAAGGTGGTACCGCGGAGATATTTCGTCCTTAGAAATATTTCTTTTTTTTGTCATATTTTTTATATAAGGAGGATGTTTATGGAAAAATTTTATATTAGTACACCAATTTATTATCCCAGTGCTAATTTTCATATTGGGCATTGTTATACTACGATAATTGCTGATGCTATTGCTAGATATAAGAGGCTTGCTGGATATGATGTTTATTTTCAAACTGGTACGGATGAACATGGTGAAAAGATTGAGAAGAAGGCTAATGAAGCGGGGGTAACTCCAAAGGAATATGTTGATGGAATTATTGCTGATGCTAAGGATTTGTGGAGTTCTTTGGGAATTAGTTATGATTATTTTATTAGGACTACTGATGAGGATCATGTAAGACGTGTTCAACTGATTTTTGAGAAGTTGTATGAGCAAGGGGATATTTATAAAGGTGAGTATTCTGGTCTTTATTGTACTCCTTGTGAGTCTTTTTGGACTGAATCTCAACTTATTGATGGAAAGTGTCCTGATTGTGGACGTGATGTTTATTTGGTTAAGGAGGAGGCTTATTTCTTTAAACTTAGTAAGTATGCTGATAGATTGCTTGATTTTTATGATGCTAATCCTAATTTTTTGCTTCCTATTTCTAGAAAAAATGAGATGATTAATAATTTTATCAAACCTGGTCTTCAAGATTTATGTGTTTCTAGGACTAGTTTTGATTGGGGAATTCCTGTTCCTTTTGATAAGAAACATGTTGTTTATGTTTGGCTTGATGCTCTTACTAATTATATTACTTCGCTTGGTTATCCTGAGTCATTTGATAAGTTTAATAGGTATTGGCCTTGTGATTTGCATTTGGTTGGTAAGGAAATTGTGAGGTTTCATGCGATTATTTGGCCTTGTATTTTGATGGCTCTTGATTTACCTCTTCCTAAGCAGGTGTTTGGACATGGCTGGCTTGTTATTAATGGTGGTAAGATTTCTAAGTCTTTAGGAAATTATAAGGATCCTAGGGAATATATTACTAAGTATGGAGTGGATGCTGTTAGGTATTTTGCTCTTAGAGAGGTTCCTTTTGGTAGTGATGGTAATTTTTCTGAGGAAGCTCTTGTTACTAGGACTAATGGTGATCTTGCTAATGTTCTTGGTAATTTGGTTAATCGTTCTATTGCTATGACTAATAAGTATTTTGATGGTTGTGTTAGTGATAAGAATGATTATGAAGAGGATTCTGAGTTTATTTCTTGTGTTAAATCACTTAGATCTAAGGTTGATGAGAAGATGAGTAATTATGAGGTTAATGAGGTGTTAGCACTTATTTTTGAAGTTTTACGAAGAAGCAATAAGTATGTTGATGAGACTACTCCTTGGATTTTATATAAGAATGGTGATATTGATAGACTTGAAAAGGTTTTATATAATTTACTTGAGTCTATTAGAATTTGTGCTATTTTGCTTCAACCATTTATTCCTTCGACTTGTGAGAAGATTTTTAAGCAACTTGGTGTTTCTAATGTTAGTTTTAGTGATATTGATGTTAAGTGTGATTTTAAGGTTAATAAGCAAGAGGTTTTATTTGAAAGAATTTCTGTGGATGAGTAAAAAATTGTGTAAACTGTTATGTTTATGCTCTTTTTTTATTGTATTTTGATGTTTTTTGTTTTTATAATGGAGGTGCAGTTAAAAATAATAAGAAGGGAGCTTAAAAGATGTTAACTGATGGTAAGGCAGTTATTGGTGTTTTAGGAGCAGTATTGTTTTTAACTATGATAGTGTTTGATTTAACTATGTGGAATGTTTTATATAGTTTGATACTATTTGGTTATATTTTTAGGATTAAGATGTCTTAGATACTTTTGTATCTTTTTTAATTTATTGTTTTAGGAGGTTATATTATGCTTATTGATACGCATTTACATTTGTTTAATGAGGATTATGATATTGATGAGGTTATAAGTAGGGCAAAGGATGCTGGGGTTAAGTATTTAATTGTTAGTGGTAGTGATTTGGTTGATAATAAGTTTAATGAAAAACTTCTTGATACTTATGATAATGTTTTTTTAAGTGTTGGTTATCATCCTAGTTGTGCTTTAGATGTTAGTGATGAGGATTTGAATTATTTGGAAGATTTAATTAAGCTTGATAGGGTGGTTGCAATTGGGGAGATTGGTCTTGATTATCATTATGGTAAGGATGATAGGAATGAGCAGATTGAACTTTTTAGATTTCAACTTGATCTTGCTGTTAGATATAATCTTCCTGTTGTTATTCATACACGTGATGCTTTTCTTGATACATATAATATTTTAAAGGAATATAATCTTAAGGGTGTTATTCATTGTTTTTCTGGTAGTGTTGAAGTTGCTAAAAAGTATTTGTCTTTGGGGTATTATTTGGGTATTGGTGGTGTTGTTACTTTTAAGAATAGTAAACTTAAGGATGTTGTTAAGGAAATTGGTCTTAGTAAGATTGTTTTAGAGACTGATTCTCCTTATTTGTCTCCTTATAGAGGTGAGGTTAATGAGCCTTGTAATGTGAGGTATATTTGTGATTTTATTTCTGAATATTTGGGGATTAGTTCTGATGAGGTTTCATTGGTAACTACTGGTAATGCTTGTCGTTTGTTTGACTTAGATGTTTATTTGTGATAAAATTTTAATTACTTGGAGGTGGCCAGTTTGGCAAAGAAGAGTAAATTAAGACGTAATATTATACCTAAGTTATTATCAGGTGTTTTATATGTCTTTGGTATTGTTTTTATTTGTGCTGGGGTAGTAGGAATTATGAGTTTGGATAATCAAACTTTTAAAGATACTAAGGCATTAAATAATAATTTGGATAAGACTGTTTCTACTAAGGAACTTGTGGATTCTTTTCAAAAGTTAGATAAAAAGACTTTGTCTCCGGTTATGTATAGTAGTTTTGAGGATGCTGTTTATAATTCTAAGTATTATCCTACTAGTTTTGTGGGCAAGCTTGTGCATTATGGTCCGGATTGTCCAGAATGTGGAGGTCATTTAGGATGTAATGGTCAAGATGCTAGGAATGGTAATATTTATTATAATGATAGTGAATATGGTAAACTTAGGATTGTTGCGATGAGTTCTACTATACCTTGTGGTAGTGTTATTAGAATTAATGTTAGTGCTTATGATCCTGATGGAATGTATGCGATTGTTCTTGATAGAGGTGTTGATGGCAATATGGTTGATCTTTTAAAAACTAGTGCTAGAGCGAGTTCTCCTGTGTCAAGTGTAAACAATGTTACATTTGATATTGTAAGATATGGTTATTAAAACGCGTAAGAAACGCGTTTTTTTGTTTTTTTGTGATAAAATTATGAAAAAATTCCAAAAAAAATATTGATTTTTATGTTTTGATATTGTACTATTGTTATAGTAAAGGAGGAAAGTTATGGAAATGAAAGAAAATAGTCAAAAGAAAGTACTACTATCAGTTCTTGGTGTTGCAATTCTTGTAGTTGCTGTAATTGGTATATCATTTGCTGCTTATTCAACTACATTTAAGAGTGATACTAACTCAATTTCTACTGGTACTATTATGGTTAGTTATACTGAATCTAACAATGTAATTAATATACCAGATGCAATGCCTACTAGCGATGCTGTTGGTTCTGCATTAAGTGGTGCTGGACAAACTTTTGATTTTACAGTTTCTACTAAGGCTACTAATGCTTTAACTGTACCTTATACAATTACTTTAACACCAGATGCTACTAATACTCTTAAAAATGATGAAGTTAAAGTGTATTTAACAAAAGGTGGAGTTGCAGTTAGTGAAACACCTGCTACTGCTGCTAAGACTGTATCTGCTTTAGCTGCTAGTGCTGATCGTACTGGTTCATTTGTATTACATACTGATTCAGATGTGTATAAAGCAGCTGGAGAAGAAGCTAAAACTAGTAGTTATGTTCTTAGAATGTGGGTTGCTGAAAGTGTTGCTGTAGATAATACAACTTCAAAAACTTATAAGGCAAAAGTTAATGTTGACTCTGCCGTAACTCCAATTGCTTAATAATAATTGGAAGTATATTTTAAAATTATGAAAGGAGACATTTATGGAAAATAACAATAAAAAGACTCTAATTTTATCAATTGTTGGTATATTAGTTTTAGTTATTGCTGTTGTTGGAGTTTCGTTTGCAATGTATTCATTTACTGGTACTGGTACTAAGGATAATGTAATTACTACTGGTACTGTTACAATGAACTTCAAAGAAGGTGCTAATAACTTTACAGTTTCTAATAAATATCCAATGAGTGATGCTAAGGGTGTTGCACAAACTGATGCTAAGGCTGATTTTGGTGTAACTGCTACTTGGGGTACTGCTCAAATGAATATCAAATATGATTTAGCTGTATCTGATATTACTGCAGGTGCTACTTTAACTGAAGATTATGTTAAAATTGCACTTTTAGATGGTACTGGTAAAGTTATAGTTGGTAATACTAAAGAAGGAGCTGCTACTTTAGCTTCTGGTGTTACTATTGGTTCACTTAAGGCTACTGCTGCTCCTAATGGTTTATTAACTAAATATGGTTTAACTGGTGGTACTCTTACTACAAGTGGTCAAACTGATAATTATAAAGTATTAGCTTATGTAGCTGATAATTATAAATTACCTACAGCTACTGATACTACTGGAGAAAATGCTACTACTGATGCTTCTAAAGGTACTACTCAAACTAAGACAACTGGCTCTGAAACATTCAGTTTCAAAATTACTGTTAAAGCTGTTCAAGCTTAATTGTGAGATAAAGACTTCTTCGGAAGTTTTTTTTTGTCAATTATGATTTTCTTTTTGTTTTTTTCTTTTAAATTCATTTTATTTGTGGTAGTATAATAGTATAAGTATAATAGTAGGTGATTCTAATGAAAGAAGATAAGGATAAGTTTCCTTTTGAGGAGAGGAAAGTTGCTGATAATGTTGCGGATGAGATTTTAACTGTTAACAAGGATGATGAGTCTAGAAAGTATTTTTGGTTAATTTTGTTGTTTTTGATTTGTTTAATATTTTTAGTAGCGTCTATTTCTTTTGCTGTCTTTGATACTTATTATGATGGTGGTAAGAAGAATTTGATTGATGTTGGTGTGGATGTTGTTATTGATGATAATGGTGATAATGATAATCCTTCTGATAATAAAAAGCCTAGTAATGGGGATAATAATACTAATAATAAAAAACCTAGTGATGGTACACCTTCTAATAATAATCCTACTCCTGTTAGACCTATTGATCCTACTATTGGTTCTGTATTGTTCTCTTTTAATGAAGGTTCTAACTATATAAATATGAATAATGTTTTACCTACTAGTGATGCTGTTGGTAAAAAACTTACTGGTGATAAGGAATATTTTGATTTTAATGTTTCTTCTAAAATTAAGAAAAAAAAGGGTAGTATTGTTTATGAAATATCTCTTGTTCCTATTGCAGGTAATACTATAAAGCAAAGTGACGTTAGAGTTAATCTTACTGAAAATGGTAAAGAAGTTTCTGTTTTAGATAGTAAGGTTAATAATTTTAGTAGTTTACCTAATAGTTCTTATCGTAAAGGTGCTAAGGTTATTTATAGGAATGTTGTTAATTCTAATTTTAGTGGAGATTATGTGTTTAGAATGTGGCTTTCTTCTAAGGCTAATATTGGTAGTAAGCCTTTAAGTTTTGCTTGTAAGGTTGTTGTTGATGCTTATTATAGATAGTCTAGAAAGGGTTGGTTTATGTGAAGAATGTTATTAATAGAATTTTAAAGATTATATCTTCTGCTGTATTTGTTGTTTTAGTTTTATTAATTGCTTTGATAGTTATATATATTGTTAGAGTTAATTTTCTTGCTAGTAATGATAAATTAGGGGATGTTAAGATTAACTTTTATACTATTCTTACTCAAAGTATGTATCCTACTATTAAGGCTGGGGATATAGTTATTACTTATAAAGAGGATAATGATAAGTATAATGTTGGAGATGTTATTACTTTTATTTCTGATAAGAATGGTGGTATAACTGTTACTCACCGTGTTCAAGAAATTTTTAATGTTAATAATTCTTATTCTTATAGGACTAAGGGTGATAATAATAATACTGCTGATAGTGAGGTTATTGGTGGTGATAATGTTTTAGGAAAGGTTTTGATTAAGATTCCTAAGGCTGGTTATATTCAACAATTTTTAGTTAGTAAGACTGGTTGGATTGCTGTTGTTATTTTACCATGTTTGGGTGTTGTTATTTATGATATTCTTAAACTTATTAGAAATGTTGCTTCTAGGGGTAAGAATTTAGTTAAGAAAGATGATAGAACTGAGGAAGCGAGAAAGAAATTAAAAGAGGTGGTAGAGGATGATGAGGAATGATTTTGATACTAGAACATCTGATATGACTTTTCAGGAGGAAGTTCCTGAAAATGAACTTCATAGTAAGCTTGGAACATCTGATATTATTTATGTTGATAATGGTGTTAGGATTAGGCGAACTAGGTTTTTGATAGTACTTGCTATTATTCTTATTTTACTTTCTGTTATATCGGCGTTTTTTGGCTTTGCTTATTTAGATAAGGATGCTAATAATAATTCTGGTATTGTTACTAAGTATGATTTGTTTGTTACGCATTCTAGTAGTGATTATGGAGGCTCGATTAAGTCTTTTACGAAATATAATAGTCTTGATAATGCTTTTGCTTATGATTTTTCTGTTAGTAATAATAATCCAGTTAGTTTAAAGTATTCTGTTGATATTGAAAATACTAATTTTAATGCTGTTAATGATATTTCTTTAATTAATTATGCTTTGTATAGAAATGATAATGTTGTTTCTGAGGGTAATTTGAAGAATTTGGTTGTTAATAATGTTTATAGTACTAGTGTTGGGACTAATGGTTCTGACAAGTATGTTCTTAAGATTTGGAGTTCTAAACTTGGTGATACTTTAAAATTTGGATTTAAAGTTAATATAGAGGTTTAAGGAGGTTATATTTATGAAAGAATTTTTTACTGATTTTTTGACTATTCTTGCTAATAGTATTATGATTATTTGTTTTGCTTTTATGTCTTTTTTACTTCTTGCTAATTTCTTTCATTATAAGGAAGTAAATTATAGTTATACTACTGATTTGAAGGATAATGTTAAGTATCAGGAATATAATAAGATTTTAAAAAATGTTGATAAGAAGATGAATTCTGTGGATTATAAGGATCCTAGTTATAGTACTACTGCTAAACCTATTCATGCTTATTATGAAGGTTGTGTTAGTTCTTTGAAGAAGGGTACTTTTACTAAACTTGCTGATAAAACTGGTGTAACTGCTTTGGATGTATATAATGCTAATAATGAGATTCTTAAGGATTATAATAGTTCATGTATTTTTACTATTCCATATAATATAAGTAATATTTATGGTTTGAAGACCGTTAATAAGACTTTTGTTCCTGTTAAAAAGATTACTGATCAAAAGGCTGATATTATCATTGATAATGCTGAATATTTAACTGATTCTGGGCTTGGAAATAGTTCTTATAATTTTGTTACTGATGTTACTAGATCTACTATTTATAATAAAGTTAGTAATGAACTTGATCTTACTATCGATAATTATAGAATGATTGCTTATCTTCTTGATGATGTTGCTAATTGGTATGTTAGTGAATATGGAGGTAATAGTTAATGAAAGATATATTATGTAAGTTTTTTGGATTTTTTAAGTATATTTTACTTGTTGTTGCTTTTGGTTTAGTATTTTATTGTATAAATGTTACTTATGCAAGACTTGAAAAGCCTTTGAGTGATGCAATTAATGTGTTTATTCCTTTTGGTTTTGTACTTCTTATGTTTATAATTACTTTAATTGTTAAAAGTAAATCTGTGGGTAAAAATTTATTATTTAATTTTGTATCTGTATTTGTGTTTTTGATAACTATTGTTGTTTGTCTTAGAGCAATATTTGATACTAATATGATTTTATATTATCGTTATGGTATTAATTTTAATCCAGCATATTTTTCTGATAATTTGTCAATGATAGAGTCTATGCTTTATATGATTGGTGGTGCTAATGTTTTATTATTAATATGTGATATTTTTAATAAAAAGCCTAAGTCTAAAAAGGTTGTTAGTGAAGATATTGGTAAAGTAGAAAAAGATGATGAGAAAAAGAATGATAAAAAAGATAGTGAAAAGTCTGTTAAAAAGAGTGTATCTAAAGATGATGAGAAGGATGAAGAGTAATTGCTTTATTCTTTTTTTCTTGGTAAAATATTGTTGGTGAGTTTATGAGTGATTTTAATTTTAAGAAAAAATATGGGCAAAATTTTTTAGTTGATGTTAATATTGTTAATAAGATTGTTAGTGATATAGATGTTTTACCTAATTCACTTGTTATTGAAATTGGTTGTGGTGATGGTAGGCTTACTAAGGTTTTGTGTGAAAAGTTTGATAAGGTTTTAGGTTATGAGATTGATCTTGAGGTGAAGGAGAGACTTTTGTATAATTTGTCTTGTTTTGATAATGTTGAGGTTATATTTGATGATTTTTTAAATAGAAATGTTCTTGATGATTTGTCTAATATCTCTTATGAACATTTATATGTTATTGCTAATTTGCCTTATTATATAACTACTCCGATTATTGAGAGACTTATTTCTTTTGATATTTCTTATGAACTTATTAGGATTATGGTTCAAAAGGAGGTTGGAGATAGATTTTGTGCTAGGGTTGGTACTAAGGAATATGGTTCTTTTACTGTTTTTCTTAATTATAATTTTGATGTAAAGAAAAATTTTGTTGTTAGTAGGAATTGTTTTTTTCCTAGACCTAATGTTGATAGTGTTATTGTTTCTTTGATGTCTAAAGATAAGTTATTTGTTTCTGATAAGAAATTGTTTTATAAACTTGTTTATGATAGTTTTAAATTTAAGCGAAAGACTCTTAGAAATAATCTTGAGGGATATGATTTGGATGTTGTTTCTAAGGTTTTAGAAAAGCATGGTTTTGATTTAAGTGTTCGTGCTGAACAGATTAGTGTTGATATTTTTTGTGAAATTTCTAATGAACTTAGCATATAGTTAGTAGGAGGCTGATTATATGCTTTTTAATATTGGAGACTTTGTTACTAGGAAATCTTATAATAATGATATGGTATTTAAGATTAAGAGTATTTCTGGTAATGTTGTTATTTTAGAAGGTGTTAATGTAAGATTACTTGCAGATGCTGATATTGAAGATTTGGTTATTTGTGAGGATTGTAAGGAGGATATTACTAAGGAAGATAGGACTTTATTTAGTAATATGAATGATTTTTTGGAGCTTAATAGGGATCATTATTTTTATCTTCCTGGCAAGGTTTTACATATAGATGCTGATAAGGATTATCTTAATCGATGTATAAAGTTTTATAAGGATATGAATATTGTTTGTTATGGGGTTGTTAGTTCTGAAGATAAAATTTTTTCTAAGGTTAAGGATTATTTGTCAGAGATAAGGCCTGATGTTTTGGTTATTACTGGTCATGATGCTTATTATGATAGTGATAATGGTGATTATACTGAGGTTTCTAATTATAAGAATAGTAAGAATTTTATTAAGGCTGTTGCTGCTGCTAGGGAGTATGAGAAAGATCATGAGAAACTTATTATTATAGCGGGGGCTTGTCAGTCTGATTATGAGGAGCTTATTAAGGCTGGCTCTAATTTTGCTTCTAGTCCTAGGAGAATTAATATTCATGCTCTTGATCCGGCGATTATTGCTTCTTCTGTGTGTTTATCTAATAAGAATGAACCTATTGATTTGATGAAGATTTTGTCTAGGACAAAGTATGGTAAGGATGGAATAGGGGGAATTATTACTAATGGTACTATGTATGTGGGGTATCCTAGATGATTGATATGGTTAAAAATAGGGTTGTTAAGTATTTAGGTAAAGATGTGATGTTTAGATATAATGGTAGTAGGAATCAAGTCGAGGAGTTTTCTGGTAGAATAATTAATTGTTATAAATATATTTTTATTATTGATACTGATACTATTGTTAGATCTTTTTCGTATTCTGATGTTCTTATTGGGGTTTTGGAAATAGACATTTAGTTGTTTTTTGGTGTTTTATTATGATTTATGGTAATTTTCGTTATAAATCGTGTTAAATCTATTGACTTTTATCTTTTTAATAATATAAAATTGTAGTAGAAGCAGTTTGCTTTTAAAAAGGAGGATTGTAGATGAAAATTACATCAGTAAACGTACGTAAGATTGAAAAGGAAGGATCTCGTATGAAGGGAATTGCATCAGTTTTAATTGATGATTGTTTTGCAGTACATGATATTCGTATCATAGAAGGTGATAATGGGTTATTTATCGCTATGCCAAGTAGAAAGACTTCTACTGGAAGTTATAGGGATATAGCACATCCAATCAATCCTGAAACACGTACATTATTTGAAGAAGCTATTTTAGAAGCATATAAAACTGCGGAAGAATAGGAATTAACACCTTAGGGTGTTTTTTTTTGTGTATATTTTTCTTTCTTTTTCATATAATTTGTTAGGAGGAAGATTATGGATAAATATGCAGAAAATATTAGTTATAATCATGGTATTAGTATTAATGAAAGGAAACTTGTTTATATTACTGGAGTTAATAAGATAGAAAGTTTTGATGAGGAAGAATTCTTGCTTGATACTAATATGGGGTATTTGGTAATTAAGGGTAATGGTCTTGAGATTGTTAGGTTAGATACTAAGGATGGTATTGTTTCTATTAAGGGGAATGTTGACAGTTTTTCTTATTTTGATAATATTAAGAAGGGTACAAAGAGTTCTTTGTTTGATAAGTTGTTTAAGTGATTTTAAGTGAACAGGTTTTCTCTTTTATATTTAGTTTTATATGGGGGATTTTGTATTGCTTTTTGTTTAAATTGTTTAAGAGATATTTAATTTATTCTAGATATATGTTGCTTTGTAATTGTGTGTTTAATTTTGTTATGTGTATTTTGTTTTTTCTAGGTATTATTTTTATAAATTATGGTGTTTTTCATATATATATGTTATTGTTTTTTGTATTTGGTTTTATTTTTTCTTGGAATATATTTAGACATTTATAGTGTCAAGTATGTTCTTTTTTTGTCGTGTTACTTGAAAAAATATAGTTCTTTTGTTAATATTTATTATGAGATAGTGTAAGGGTGGTGAGATATATGGCTAAGAAAAGTTCTAAGAAACTTAAAAGAAAAAGAGTTAAGCGTATTATTCTTGTTACTTTGTTGTGTCTTGGAATTAATGCATATGTTTTGTACTCTGTGGGTTCTATTTTGAAGGATGTTCACACTATGAAGAATGAGGATAAGGAACTTAATGTTAAACTTGATAATTTGAAAGATGAAGAGGAAGTTCTTAAATCTGAGGTTAAGAAGTTAAAGGATCCAGTTTATGTTGCTAAGTATGCTAGAGAAAAGTTTTTGTATTCTGGTGATAATGAGTATATTATTAGGATGAAATAATAACTTAAGGTTATTATTTTTCTATTGATTATTAATATGTTTTGATGTATTATATTTTTTTGATGAGTGGTGATTGTTTTGAAGGATGTTAATAAGTTTTTGATTAATATTTTAGAAAAGGATGATGTTATTGTACTTGGATGTTCTGGAGGGCCGGATTCTATGGCTCTTATGGATGTTCTTTTAAAGCTTAGAGGGAAGTTAAATCTTTCTATTATTTGTGCTCATGTTAATCATAAGCTTCGTGTTGAAAGTGATGATGAAATGGTTTGGCTTGAGGGCTTTTGTAAGGAAAATAATGTTGTTTTTGAAAAGATGATTATTAATAATTATGGTGATGATAATTTTCATAATGAAGCAAGAAATTTTAGGTATAATTTTTTTGAGGATCTTGTTCATAAATATGGTGCTAAATATTTGATGACGGCTCATCATGGTGATGATTTAATGGAAACTATTCTTATGAGAATTGTTAGAGGTTCTACGCTAGGGGGTTATGCTGGTTTTAGAAAGATTTCTTGTCATGGTGATTATTCTATAGTTCGTCCTCTTGTGTATATGACTAAGGATGAGTTACTTAATTATGATAAGGATAATGGTATTGCTTATGTTGTTGATAAGTCTAATTTTTCTGATAAGTATACTCGTAATAGGTATCGTAAGGAAGTGTTACCTTTTTTAAAACGTGAGGATAGTAATGTTCATTTAAAGTTTCTTAGGTATAGTGAGTTGCTTTTTGAATGTGATGATTATTTGAACTGTTTGACTAATGATTTTGTTAAGACTTTGTATAATGATAAGTGTATTGATATTAATAAATTTAAGGCTCTTGATAGTGTTATTCAGAGTAAACTCATTAATAAGCTTTTAGAATCTTTTTATGAGGATGATATGATTCTTATTACTGATGTTCATACTGATTTGATTAAGTCTCTTGTTTATTCTAATCGTGCTAATAGTAGTATTTATTTACCTAATGCTGTTAAGGTTTTTAAGAGTTATGATAAGATTTTTTTTAAGAGGGAAACTGAACAGATTGATAATTATGAGATTGAGTTATTAGATTATGCTAATTTACCTAATGGTAAGAATATAAAGGTTGTTGAGGATTCTTTGATTAATAACAATAATTATTGTAGGCTTAGTTGTCGTGATGTTGTTTTACCTCTTCATGTTAGAACTAGGAAGTCTGGCGATAAGATGAAGGTTAAAGGTCTTAATGGCTCTAAGAAGATAAAGGATATTTTTATTGATAGTAAGGTTCCTATGAGTCAAAGGGATTTGTGGCCTGTGGTTGTGGATTCTACTGATAAGATAGTTTGGCTACCTGGTTTAAAAAAATCTAAGTTTGATGTTCAAAAGGATGAAAAGTGTGATATAATACTTAGGTATTATTAGAAGGAGGAATTATGGTTAAAAAAGATAATAAGAAAAATTTTATATCATATGGGTTAATTTTTTGTTTCTTTATTGCTGTGTTTTTAGTTTTTAATTCTCTTGGTAGTAAAGATAATAATTTGACTTATGATGAATTTATGAAAGATTTAAATAGTGGTAAGGTTACTGAGCTTACTCTTACTCCTAAACAAACTTCTGCTGTGTATGAGATAAATGGTAAATTGGAAGGTTATAGTAAAAATGAAGAGTTTACTATTAAGGTTCCTTATTCAGATAGTGTTGTTTCTGAAATACTTAAGGTTGCTGATAGTGAGAGTTTGAAGGTTAATGTTAATAAGGATCCTGAGGGGACTTCTATTTGGAAGGTTATTATTAATTTTTTACCTTTTGTACTTTTGGTAGGATTTGCATTTTATTTTCTTACTAGACAAGTTGGTGGTGCTAATAAATCGTTTGATTTTGGTAAGAGTAAGGCTAAGCTTCATTCTGATAAGGATAAAGTTACTTTTGATAATGTTGCTGGTCTTGTTGAAGAAAAGTATGAGGTTAAGGAACTTATTGATTTCTTAAAGAATCCTAAGAAGTTTCAAAAACTTGGTGCTAGAATACCTAAGGGCGTGCTTTTAGTTGGTCCTCCGGGAACTGGTAAAACTTTACTTGCTCGTGCTGTTGCTGGTGAGGCTAATGTACCTTTCTATTATATAAGTGGTTCTGATTTTGTGGAATTATTTGTTGGTGTTGGTGCTAGTCGTGTTCGTGATATGTTTAAGCAAGCTAAACAAACTGCTCCATGTTTAATATTTATTGATGAAATAGATGCTGTTGGTCGTCAACGTGGTACTGGACTTGGTGGAGGTCATGATGAAAGAGAACAAACTCTTAATCAACTTCTTACTGAAATGGATGGTTTTGGTGCTAATGAGGGTATAATAATTATTGCAGCGACTAATAGACCTGATGTTCTTGATCCTGCTCTTCTTAGACCTGGTAGGTTTGATAGGCAAGTTACTGTATCTCTTCCTGATGTTGGTGAAAGAGAGGCTATTTTAAAGGTTCATGCTAAGAATAAAGTTTTAGCTAAGAATGTTACTTTGAAATATCTTGCTAATAGGACTTCTGGTTTTAGTGGTGCTGATCTTGAAAATTTACTTAATGAAGCTGCTCTTCTTGCTGTTAGACGTGATAAGACTGAGATTACTATGAGTGAAATTGATGAGGCTCATGATCGTGTGTTAATGGGTCCTGCTAAAAAGAGTAGGAAAGTTAGTGAAAAGGATAAAAAAATTACTGCTTATCATGAGGCTGGACATGTAGTTGCTGGTATGAAACAAGAAAATTCTAATATTGTTCAAAAGGTTACTATTATTCCTCGTGGTATGGCTGGTGGTTATACTAATATTCAAAGTGCTGAAGAAAAGATGCATACTACTAAAAATGAACTTACTGAAACTATTTGTACTTTCTTGGCTGGGCGTGTTGCAGAACAACTTATTTTTGATGATATAACTACTGGAGCAGAAAATGATATTGAACGTGCTACTAAGATTGCTCGTGCTATGGTATGTGAATATGGTATGAGTGAACTTGGACCTGTTCAACTTGAACAAAGTGAATCTAGTGTATTCTTAGGAAGAGATTATAATAAGTCACGTAATTTCTCTGATCAAGTGGCATTTGAAATTGATCAACAAATTAGAAAGATTATTGATGAGTGTTATGCTAAGACTGAAAAGATTCTTAAGGATAATAAAGATCTTCTTGATTTGATTGCTACTAATCTTGCTAAATATGAAACTCTTACTAAAGAACAAATTGAGTATTTAGTGGAACATGGTCATATGATGGAAGAGGAAGAAGAGAGTGAAGATTTTTCTCTTAATGAACTTAAGGAACTTGCAAAGGCTAAGGGAATTAAGGGTTATTCTAAGATGAGTAAAGAAGCTTTGAAAGAAGTTGTTTTAGATGATGATAAGGAGGATTAGTCCTCTTTTTTCTTGACTTTTTATTTATTAGTGATATTATTAATTTACATTTGTTTGGAGTTGTATTTATGATGTTATGGTGGTATGAATGTGGCTTTCATTTTGAGGGTTTTGGAAAATGATTGATAATATAGATGTTAATAAGAGTAGGGTTTTAGTTAAGAGGTGATAGTGTGTTTAAGATTGGAAATGTTGAGATAAAGAATAGAATTGTTTTTGCTCCGATGGCAGGGGTTTCTAATATTAGTTTTAGGACTATTATAAAAGAAATGGGAGCTGGTCTTATATATTCTGAAATGGTTAGTTCTATGGGAATTGTGTATGGTAGTTCTAAGACTATTGATTTGATTAATTTTAATGAGGATGAACGTCCTATTAGTATTCAGATATTTGGTAATGATGTTGATTCTTTTGTTAAGGCTGCTAGGCATATCGAGGAAAATTATCATCCGGATATTATTGATATTAATATGGGGTGTCCTGTTCCTAAGATTGCTTTGAAGAGTCAGGCTGGTAGTGCTCTTTTGAAGAATCCAGAAAAGATTGGGGAGATTGTTTCTAAGGTTGTTTCTGCGGTTAGCATTCCTGTTACTGTTAAGATTCGTAGTGGTTGGAATAGTGCTTCAATAAATGCTTGTGAGGTTGCTAAGAGGTGTGAAGAAGCTGGTGCTAGTGCTATTGCTATTCATGGTAGGACTAGGGCACAGGGTTATAGTGGTAATGCTGATTGGAATATTATTAAAGATGTTAAAGAATCTGTTGGTATTCCTGTTATTGGAAACGGTGATGTTAAGACTATTTATGATGCTAAACGTATGCTTGATGAGACTGGTGTTGATGCTGTTATGATTGGACGTGCTACTTTAGGGAATCCATGGTTTATTAAGGAATGTGTTTCTTATGTTGAGGATGGTAAGGTTATTCCACTGCCTAGTATTTCTGATAAACTTGATATGATTAAGAAACATTATTTACTTCTTAAAAAATATAATAATGAGAAGGTGGCTCTTCTTGAGATTAGGATGCATGCTCTTTGGTATATTAAGGGTATTCCAGGTGTTAAAAAATATAAGAGTATGATTACTAATTGTTCTAGTGAAAGTGAGTTTTTTGAGGTTATTAATTCTATTAGAGGGGATGCTGATTTTTAGTATTTCTTTTTTTGTGTTATAATGGTTGTTGTAGAGAGGGTTGATACTTATTATGGATAATTATCAAGGAGAGAAATTTTTACTTAAACTTTATGATAGAGATCTTTATAATAAAGAGTCTGTTAAGCATTCTAGTGATGTTTCTGATAATAAGTTTGAGGCTGTTAGAAAGTATTTGGATAGACTTGATGGTTCTAAAAAGGCTTTTAGTAGAGATAAGCAAGGGGCTGTTAAGTATTTAAAGAATAGATATTATGATAAATATGTTATTAGTGCTGAGGATATTCCAGTTAGTTATTTGGAGAAGAAAAGAAAAATGTGTGAGGATCGTGGCGTTACTTATTCTAAGAAGTCTGTTGTTAATAGGGTTATTCGTAATCAAAAAAGAACGTTTGATAGATGGTTAGATTATTTAATGAGTGATGATATTGATTATCCTATGTGGGTTAGGTATTGGGCTTTTCAAGGAATGGTTAAGTTGGGGCATTTTGATTTTTCTAAACATAGTTTTTCTAGAAGAGGGAAGAATACGCCTTATTCTTTTGCTAAGTTTAATGAGGAAGCTCTTAGGATGAGTATGGATCTTGTTATGAATTATTATTCTTATGGTGATAGTGTTTCTGATTTGGAACTTGATGACTTGGTTTTGAATGGTAATTTTGGTAAAATTTATGCTAGGTGTTTGTGGACTTGTGAAGATAAGTTTATGGAATTTACTAAGGAATCTTCTTCTGGAGTGTGGAAATTTTATGAATGTGGTTCTAACTCTGAGAAGTTATTTTCTGATATTGATGGTAAGTTTACTTCTTGGTGTATAGATGATGAAGTTGTTTCTAGTGATTATCTGGATTCTTCAGATGTGTATGTTTATTATACTAAGGATTCTGATGGTGATTTTACTATGCCGAGGATTGCTGTTGTTGTTGAGGATGGAGAAATTACTGAGGTACGGGGTATTAGTGATATGGAACAAAATGTTGAACCTGAATTTTTTGATGTAGTTGAGGAAAAACTTGGTGAGTTTTATCATGATAAGAAATTTGATAATATGCTTAGAGATATGAGGAGAGTTTATAATATTATTTCTAGTGATGAGGTTTCTGCCAATGATCTTAAGTTTATTTATGAGGTTGATTCTAATATTAATTGTTTTGGTGGAGATAAGGATTTTGAAATTGCTAGATTTTTGAGGACTAGGGATAAGAAGAAAGATTATGGTGCTATGTATGGATGTCCTAGTTCTCTTGTTGGGGATTCTTATTCTGATTTGTTTAAGGATATTTATTTGTATTTAGGTGATATTGTTATTGATGATGATGTTTTACCTGAGAAATTTCATTGTCCTGCGATTGTTTTGGGTAATTTTGAAGCGCCTTATTTAAATAGTTCGAGTGGTTTGGAAAGTTTATATTATGTTAAGAATGATTTGATTGTTAGTAGTATTTCTGATGATAGTGGTTTTTTGGGACTTCATGGTGTTGGTGGTAAAATATATTGTGGAGATCTTCATTTATCTAGAAAGAGATTATGATTTTTTTCTTGACAAAGTTGTTTTTAAGTGTTAGATTATATTCATAAATTGATGAAGCAGATGCTTTGCATGGGTATTTATAGATGCTATTTATAGAGAGTTAGGGTGTGCTGGAACCTAATAATAGTCTTTAAATATTTAAAACTGTGGAGATGGCTGTGGCCCGGGTAATCCGTTATAATTTTGAGATATCAGTTAATGATAAGAAAGGTGGTACCGCGTTTGTTCGCCCTTTTGTCATTAACTTTTTTATTTGAAGGAGGAATTTATTATGAGACAATTTAGTGAACAAGAGTTGATTAGAAGGGAAAAAGCTAAGAATTTGGCTTCAATGGGTATTGATCCTTTTGGACATAGTTTTGATGTGACTTCTAATTCTAAGGAGATTAAGGATAAGTATAGTGAAATGGATGCAGAAGAACTTGAAGGAATGGAAGTTCCTGTTGTTATAGCTGGACGTATTATGACTAAGAGAGGTAAGGGGAAAGCTGGTTTTATTAATGTTCAAGATAAGTTTGGTCAAATTCAAGTTTATGTTAAGATTGATAATATTGGTGAGGAAGCTTATGAAGTTTTTAAGAAAAGTGATCTTGGTGATATAGTTGGTATTACTGGTACTGTTATGAGAACGCATATGGGGGAACTTACAGTTCGTGCTACTAAGTATGAACATTTGGTTAAGGCTCTTCGTCCTCTTCCTGAAAAGTTTCATGGACTTGTTGATACTGAGGAAAGATTTAGAAGAAGATATGTTGATTTGATTATGAATGAAGAAGCTCGTAAGGTTGCTTTTATGAGACCAATGATTATTAGATCTATTCAAAACTATTTAGATAAACTTGGTTATACTGAGGTTGAAACTCCTATTTTAGGTACTATTTTAGGAGGTGCTGCTGCTAGGCCTTTTGTTACTCATCATAATACTTTGGATATTGATATGTATCTTCGTATTGCTACTGAACTTCCACTTAAAAGATTGTTAGTTGGAGGAATGGATGCTGTTTATGAAATAGGTAGAATTTTTAGAAATGAGGGAATGGACAAGAATCATAATCCAGAATTTACTACTATTGAACTTTATAAGGCTTATTCTGATTTAGATGGTATGATGGAACTTACTGAAAATATTATTGGTAATGCTGCTATGGAAGTTCTTGGTACTTATGATATAAAATGGCGTGGGCATGAGATTAGTTTAAAGCCTAAGTTTAAGAGACTTCATATGGTTGATGCTATTCGTGAAAAAACTGGAATTAACTTCTTTGATGATATGAGTTTTGAGGATGCAAAGAAACTTGCTTTAGAACATGATATTGAGGTTGAAGATCATTTTGATTATGGTCATATTGTTAATGCTTTCTTTGAAAAGTATGTTGAAGAAACTATAATTGACCCTACTTTTATAATTGGTCATCCAACATCTATTAGTCCTCTTGCTAAAAAGGATCCTAAGGATCCTAGATTTACTCAAAGATTTGAACTTTTCATTGTTGGTGGAGAGTATGCTAATGCCTTTACTGAACTTAATGATCCTATTGATCAATATGAAAGATTTGAGGCTCAAGTAAAGGAAAAGAATTTGGGTAATGATGAGGCTAACGAAATGGATTTAGACTTTGTTGAGGCTCTTGAATATGGTATGCCACCTGCTGGTGGAATGGGTATGGGAATTGATAGACTTGTTATGATGCTTACTGGTTGTGAAACTATTCGTGAGGTTATATTGTTTCCTACTATGAAGAAGAAGGATTAATTTAGAGATAATTTTGTTTATCTCTTTTTTTGTTTATTTTTTCTTTTTTTTGTGAGAAATTCTTGAAAAAATGGGGTTTTTTTGCTTTTTTGCTTTATTTTTTGTGATAAAAGTGTAATAATTATATTAGGAGGTAAAGAAATGAAAAAGAACAATTTATTTAAAGCTGTAGGAATAGTAATTCTAATTTATATCTTGATGTCTTGGATTGTACCTATTATTTATAGTGTTGCTGGGATTGATGGAGAAGTTTCTTATCAAATTGGATTTGTTTCAATCTTATCAGTATTACTTGAAACATTTTCTGGTTTTGGAACTGTAATATTATATGTTCTTTTGGTCGGAGCATTTTATGGTGTTCTTAAGGCTACTGGAGCATATGATAAGCTTATAGAGTTATTATCTTCTAAGGCTAATGGTAGAGAAAAAGGTGTTTTAATTGGTATTATAGTTTTAATGGCTGTTATTTCATCTATTTCTGGACTTGATTTAGGGCTTTTAGTTGTATTTCCAATTTTAATTAGTCTAATTGTTAAAATGGGATATGACAAATTAGTTGCTCTTAGTGCTACTTTGGGTGCTACTGTTATAGGTATGTATGGTGCTACTTTTGCTGGTACTTTATATGGTCTTAATAATACTGTTTTAAATCTTAAAACTTTTGATCAATTTATACCTAAATTAATTTTCTTAGTAGTAGGTGTAGTTGGTTTGGTACTTTTTGTACTTATGTATTGTAAGAAGAAGGATTTTAAGTTTGGTGAAAAGAAATTAGTCGAAAAATCTGATAAAAAAGATGATTCTAAAGATTCTAAAAAGTCATCAAATATTAAGAAAAATTCTAAGACTAAATCAGCTGTTAAAAGTAGTAGTAAAAAGGTTGCTGCTGTTAAGAAAAATAATAAGGAAAAGAAAGAACGCACTGCTCTTCCAGCATTAATTATTGTTGGAATAGTTATGTTATTATTCTTTGTTGGTACTACTTCATGGGAAGGAATTTTTGGTTCTAATTGGTTTAGTAGTGCTCATGAATCTTGGACTGGTTTCAAGATTGGTGGATTTGATATTTTGAATAAATTATTTGGTGGAGTAGACGCATTTGGTTCATGGAATACTCCGGTTAGATTCCAAGTTTATTCAATGATATTAATAGTAGCTATGGTAATTCTTGCTATTGTTTATAGAACAAAAGCTGATGAATGTTTTGAAGGTTTTGTTGATGGTATTAAATCTTTTGTAGTACCAGCAATACTTACTATTCTTGCTTGTAGTTTATTTGTATTTATTTACTACAATCCAGTACTTACTCCAGTTTCTTCATTACTTCTTGGAAAAGATTTTAATGTTGCTCTTACTGGTATATATACTATTATAAATAGTGTATTCTATGTTGATTATTATTATTTAGCATATTCAGTACTTTATAGTATTACTTCAGTATATTCAGATAGTACTGTTCTATCAATTATTAGTGTAATGTTTACTAACTTATATAGTTTAGTAATGCTTGTTGCTCCTACTAGTATTTTGTTATTAATAACTTTATCTATTAGTGATGTTAAGTATACTGAATGGTTTAAATTTATTTGGAAACTTGCACTTGCATTATTAGTTGTTTCATTTATTGTTTTCTCAGTAATGTTACTAATATAATGCTTTGAGACGTTACCGTCTCTTTTTTTTGTGTTTTTTTGTTGTTTAAAAATATCTTTTTTTTCTCATTATATGAATAGAATAATAATGGGAGGATTGTTATGTTTTCAAAATATGATGAAGAAGCAAAGAAAGTACTTGTTAATATGCAAAAGGAAATGGTTAGTTTGAAACATCCTTATATTGGTAGTGAACATTTGTTTTTATCACTTCTTAAGTATGGTGATAAGAATATTATTTCTAAATTTAAAGATGTTGGTGTTACTTATGATGTTTTTCGTGAGGAGCTTATTAGGGTAGTTGGTGTTGGTAAGAGTAGTAATGAGTTTTATTTATATACTCCTCTTCTTAGGAATATTTTAGAGTCTGCTAGTATGGATTCTAGTGATAGGGGTAAGAATGAGGTTGATAGTGTTGATCTGTTTATTGCTCTTTTTGATGAGGGTGAAGGGGTTGCTATTAGGATTTTACTTGGTATGAATGTTGATATTGATGTTTTATATGATAGTTTTAGTGTGTCTAAGAAGGAAAAGAATGTTAAGTTTGCTGTGGATGCTTATGGTGTTAATTTGAATGAGAAGTGTCTTTGTGGTGAGGTTGATCCTGTTGTAGGTCGTGATAAGGAGATTTCTAGGATTCTTGAGATATTGTCTAGGCGTACTAAGAATAATCCTTTACTTATAGGGGAAGCTGGTGTTGGTAAGACTGCGATTGTTGAGGAACTTGCTAGGCTTTTTAGTATTTCTGATGTTCCTAGGAATCTTGTTGGTAAGAGAATTGTATCTGTTTCTATGGCTAGTTTGGTTGCTGGTACTAAGTATCGTGGTGAGTTTGAGGAAAGGCTTGAAAAGATTATTCGTGAACTTGAGGATAATGATGAGGTTATTTTGTTTATTGATGAGATTCATACTTTAGTTGGTGCAGGTGGTGCAGAAGGTGCGATTGATGCTAGTAATATTTTAAAACCTGCTCTTGCTCGTGGTAAGATTAAGATTATTGGTGCTACTACTACTTCTGAGTATAAGGAGTTTATTGAAGGTGATAAAGCTCTTTCTCGTAGGTTTCAAACGGTTGTTGTTAATGAGCCTAGTACATTAGATACTGTTAGTATTTTGAAAAAATTGAGACCTATTTATGAGAATTATCATAAGGTTATTATTAGTGATGAAGTTATTGATAATATAGTTTCTTTGTCTGATAAGTATATTTATGATAGGAAAATGCCTGATAAGGCTATTGATGTTTTGGATGAGGTTTGTTCTAGGTTATCTGTATCTAGTTATAGAAAAGATAGTTTTAGTGAGATAAATAATAAGCTTTCTAAGGTTAAGTCTTTAAAGAATGAGTCTATTATTGCTAATCGTTTTGATGAGGCTTTTTTGTATAAGAAGACTGAGATGATTTTGGAGGATAAGAAGAATCGTTTAGAGATTAAGAATATGCGTAATCATTATAAGAAGATAAAGATTTCTGATGTTATTAGTATTCTTGAGGAGATGAGTAAGATACCTTTGTTTAGGGATTCTTCTAAGTTTTATGAAAGGTTTGTTTCTGATACTTCTAAGGTTATTTTGGGACAGGATTTTGCTATTAAGAATGTTTGTGATGTGTTTAGAAAAAGACAATTTTCTAGTAATTGTTCTAAACCTATTTCTTTTTTGTTTTTAGGACCAACTGGAGTGGGAAAGACTTTGCTTGCTAAAAGGTATGGTAAGTACTTTTATGGAGATAATGTTATTCGTGTTGATATGAGTGAGTTTAAAGAGGGACATTCTGTTAGTAAGATGATAGGGTCTCCACCTGGTTATGTTGGTTATAATGATAGTAAGAATGTGTTTGAACAGGTTAAGGATAATCCTTATTCTTTGATTATTTTGGATGAGATTGAGAAAGGTAGTCGTGAAGTGATTAATTTGTTTTTGCAGATTCTTGATGAGGGTTTTTGTAAGAATAGTAAGGGTGAGTTAATTAATTTTTCTAATACTAGTATTATTATGACTTCTAATTTGGGTTGTGAGAAGAGTAGTATTGGTTTTGATAATGGTGTTTGTTATACTGATATAAATAAGTTTTTTGGTGTGGAGTTTGTTAATAGAATTGGCTCTATTATTAGGTTTAATAGAATTAGTTTTGATATTTGTAAAAGACTTGTTAATAGTTCTTTAGCTAGAATTAGATCTTTTTATAAGAAAAAAGGGATTATTTGTTCATTTTCGAATAATCTTGTTCAGGAGCTTATTAATCTTTGTGAATATGATAAATATGGTGTTAGGAAACTTGATAATATTATTAGTGAGAGACTTGAGAGTATTCTTGTTGATAATGTTTTTAATGGTGAGACTAAGATTAGAATTGATAGTATTCTTGATACAAAGGTTGTATAGCTTCCTTTTTTTTGGTATAATACAGGCAGGTGATTTATATGAGAAAGACGAGAACTAGATTTGCTCCTAGTCCTACTGGTTATATGCATATTGGTAATTTGAGGACTGCTATTTTTGAGTATTTAATTGCTAAAAAAGATAATGGGAGTTTTATTCTTAGAATAGAGGATACTGATCAAAGTAGAAAAGTTGAGGGTGCTACTAAGTTTATATATGATACTCTTAATCTTTGTGGTTTTGATATTGATGAGGGTCCTTTAAATGAGGGAAAGTATGGTCCTTATGTTCAGAGTGAGAGACTTGATATTTATAAAGAGTATGCTCATAAACTTGTTGAACTTGGAGGAGCTTATTATTGTTTTTGTACTGAGGATAGGCTTAATGAACTTCGTGATATTGCAAATTTAAATAAAGTACCTTTTATGTATGATGGACATTGTAAGAATCTTAGTAAGGAAGAAATTGATGAGAGACTTGCTCGTGGTGATAGTTATGTTATTAGACAAGCTATGCCTAAGTGTGGTGAAACTGTTATTGATGATGTAGTTTATGGAAAAGTTGTTATTGATAATAGTGTTTTAGATGATCAAATTTTACTTAAGTCTGATGGTTATCCTACGTATAATTTTGCTAATGTTATTGATGATCATTTGATGAATATTACTCATGTTGTTAGGGGTAAGGAGTATTTGGATCAGACTGCTAAGTATAATCTTTTGTATGATGCTTTTGGATGGGAAAAACCTATTTATGCTCATGTTGCTATGGTTTTAGGAGAAGATGGTACTAAACTTAGTAAGCGTAATGGTGATGCTTCTTTTATGGATTTATATAATGAGGGGTATTTGCCAGAAGCTATTGTTAATTATTTGGCTTTTCTTGGATGGAGTCCTGATAGTAATAAAGAGGTATTTAGTTTAGATGAACTTATTTCTGTGTTTGATCCTTCTAGGATTAGTAAATCTTCTAGTCAATATGATGTTAAGAAACTTAATTGGTATAATGCTCAATATATAAAGAAACTTTCTTTGGATGATTATCTTGCTTTGGTTGTTCCTTTTTTGAGGGATAGTTATGATCTTAGTGATAAGAGTGATGAATGGATTAGTCATTTGGCAACTATTTATCAAAGTCATATTAGTTATGGTAAGCAGATTGTTGATGATGTTAAGTTATTCTTTTCTGATGATTTTGATATGTCTTCTGAATGTAAGGAATTTCTTTTAGAGGATGGCGTTTCTTTGGTTCTTTCTACTTTTAAAGATGAGATTAGTGCTATTTCTAATTGGAGTGTTGATGCTATTTCTCTTGCTATTAATAATACTAAGGAAAGGACTGGTATAAAGGGTAAGATGCTTTATATGCCTATTAGAATTAAAGTTTCTGGTGTTATGCATGGTCCTGAACTTGCTGATACTATATATTTGATTGGAAAAGATGTTGTTTTAGATAGATTGGGAAAGGAATGATGTTTTTTGAAGTTGTATAATACTCTTTCTAGAAAGATTGAGGATTTTTCTTCTTATGAGGATGGTGTTATTAGGATGTATACTTGTGGTCCTACTGTGTATCATTATGCTCATATAGGTAATCTTAGGACTTATATTATGGAAGATGTTTTGGAAAAGTCTTTTAAGTTTTTGGGATATGATGTTAAGAGGGTTATGAATATTACGGATGTTGGGCATTTGGCAAATGATTCTGATGATGGTGATGATAAGATGTTGCTTGGTGCTAAACGTGAACATAAGTCTGTTATGGATATTGCTAAGTTTTATACTGATGCGTTTTTTGATGATTGTGCTTCTCTTAATATTAGAAAACCTGATGTTGTTGTTCCGGCAACAAGTATGATACCTGAATATATTAATATGATTGAGATTCTTCTTAATAAGGGATATGCTTATAAGTCTGGGGATAATATTTATTTTGATACTTCTAAAGTGTCTGATTATTATGTTTTAACTAATCATACTAAGGATGATTTGTTTGTTGGGGTTCGTGATGATGTTACTTTGGATGTTAATAAAAAGAATAAGACTGATTTTGTTCTTTGGTTTACTAAATCTAAGTTTGATAATCAAGAGCTTAAATGGGAATCTCCTTGGGGACTTGGGTATCCTGGTTGGCATATTGAGTGTTCTTGTATTTCTCTTAAGTATTTAGGGGAGTATCTTGATATTCATTGTGGTGGTGTTGATAATATTTTTCCTCATCATACTAATGAGATTGCTCAAAGTGAGGCTTATTTAGGACATAAATGGTGCAGGTACTGGTTTCATTCTGAACATTTGAATGATAATACTGGTAAGATGAGTAAGAGTAAGGGTGAGTTTTTAACTGTTTCTTCTCTTGTTAATAAGGGTTATAATCCTCTTGCTTATAGATTATTTTGTTTATCTTCTCATTATAGGAAACAACTTGTATTTTCTTATGAGACTTTGGATAGTTTTAATAAGACTTATGATAAGCTTCGCAGGAAAATTTCTTTGATTTCTGATGAGGGAGTAGTATCTTTGATTGATAAACATGTTACTAAGTTTAAGGATTGTATTTCTGATGATTTAAATACTTCAATGATGGTTACTTGTTTATATGATGTTCTTAAAGATGATAGTTTAAATGGTGCTTCTAAGAGATATTTGATTAGTAAGTTTGATGAGGTTCTTGGGCTTGATTTGTTTGGTTATGAGGAAAAGGTTAGTTCTTTGTCTTGTGAGTTTATTTTAGGTAAGATAGAGGATAGGAGACTTGCTAAGGTGAATAAGGATTATGCTTTGGCAGATGAGATTCGTGATGAACTTTTATCTTTAGGGGTTAAACTTATTGATACTAAAGATGGAACTTCATATGAGATTATATAGGAGGTAGTATATGAATATTTCGTATGTGTTAATAATTATTTCTTTTGCTATTACAATAGCTGCTCAAATTTTTATAAATTGTAGATATAATAAGTATTTGAAAATTCATAATGGTATTGGACTTAGTGGTTTAGAAGTTGCTCAAAAGATTCTTAAGGCTAATGGTCTTGATGATGTATATGTTGTTGAAACTAAGGGAATTTTGTCTGATCACTTTGATCCTGGTGCTAATGTTGTTAGACTTTCTAGTGCTGTATATGGTGGTGATTCTGTTAGTAGTGCTGCGATTGCTGCTCATGAGGTTGGGCATGCTATTCAACATAAGGAAGGTAATTTCTTTATGAAGCTTAGGAAATTTATTTTTCCTGTTGTTAATATTAGTTCTAAGTTTGGATATATTGCTATTTTTATTGGTCTTATATTTGGACTTTTAGATTTGTTCTATATTGGAGTTGGTATGCTTGTTGTTATTTTATTTTTCCAACTTGTTACTCTTCCTGTTGAATTTGATGCTTCACGTAAGGGGCTTGCTAATTTGAAAAAGTATAATCTTATCGATAGTGATGGTATGAGAGGTGCTTCTAGGGTACTTGTTGCTGCTGCTCTTACTTATGTTGCTGGTCTTGCGACAACACTTCTTGAAATTTTTAGACTTTTATTAATGGTGACAGGAGATAGGGATTAATGAGTCTTTATCAACTGTCTTTTTTAGGAGATGCAGTATTTGAGCTTTTAGTGCGGGAGTATATTATTTCTAAAAATGTTGTTAAGCTTAATGATTTACAGAGGTGTACACTTGATTTTGTTACTGCGAAGAGACAGGCTTATTTTGTTAATTGTTTGCTTGATTCTGGTTTTTTGACTGAGTCTGAGATTGATATTGTTAGGCGTGGTCGTAATATGAAAACACATAAAAGTCCTAAAAATTGTGATGCGGTTACATATAAGTATTCTACAGGGTTTGAAGTTTTGATTGGATATTTGTATGTTAATAATAAAGGGCGTCTTTATGAGGTATTTAATTATATAGTTAGTTTAGAAGGAAGTAGTTAATATGTTAATATATGGTAAGAATAGTTGTTTGGAATATTTGAAAAAAAATAAAAAGGTTAAATCTTTATATTTGGATAGGAATTTTAGTGATAAAAATATAATTTCTTTAATAGAAAAATTGAATTTGAAGCCTTATTTTTGTACTAAATATGAACTTGATGAACTTGCAAATGAAAATCATCAGGGTATAATTATTGATGTAGGAGAATATGAATATGTAGATCTTGATGATATTATTTCTGATAATGGATTTATTGTTATTCTTGATCATTTGGAAGATACTCATAATTTTGGTGCTATTATAAGGACTTGTCTAGCTGCAGGTGTTGATGGAATTATTATTCCTAAGGATCGTAGTGTTAGTGTTAATTCTACTGTTATGAAGACGAGTGTTGGTGCGGCTTTAAATATGAAAATATGTATGGTTACTAATCTTAATCAAACTATTAAGTATTTGAAAGATAAAAATTATTGGATTTATTCTAGTGATATGAATGGTGATAATTACTCTAAGGTTAATTATGATGGGAATATTGCTATTGTTATCGGAAATGAAGGTAAGGGGGTAAGTGAGTTAGTTAAGAAATCATCAGATTTTATAATTTCAATTCCTATGTCTTTAAAGATGGAGAGTTTAAATGCTTCTGTTGCTGCGGGGATAATTATTTATGAGGCGGTGAGACAAAGAGGCTTATAGGAGGGTTTTGTGAAATATAATGATTATGAACTTATTTATATGATTAATGAAGATGAAGATGCTTTTTCTTTTTTGCTTGATAAATATGAACCTCTTTTTAAGAAAATAGCATATAGTTCTGTTAAAAGATGTGCTAGTAAGGGCATTGATGTTGATGATTTGATTCAACAATGTAGGATTACTTTGTGTTATGTTGTTGATAAGTATGATTACAATAGGGATGTTCTTTTTTATACATATCTTTTAATTTGTTTAAATAGGGCTATTTTTAATTTGAGTAGGAAATCTGTTAAGCAACCTGAGTGTTGTTATTATATGGATTTTGATAATTATGAGAATATTTGTGAATTTGTTTCAGATGTTAATATTAGTTCTTTGTATGATGATTATGAGTTTGAGAGTGCTGTAATTGATTTTAAGAATTCTTTAAATGATGTTGAGGGACAGATTTTCGAGCTTAGATATAATGCTTTTTCTTATAAAGATATTGCTTCTTTACTTGAGATTAATGAGAAAAAAGTTGACAATTGTTTACTTAAAATTAGGAAAAAGATGGAAAAATATTTTTTATTTTCTTAACTTATGTTATAATGTCTTTATGATAGGTGGTTTGCGATATGTATAATAGTGTAATTTCGCTTAGACAATTTATTGATGGAAGAGATGAGTTTGAAAATGTTAAGATTCATACTTTTTGTCGTTTAATGAAAAATGTGTCGGAAGCCATTGATAATGATGAACGTAGTATTATTAGAATTAATTTGGATGAGATTAAGATTGATACTAGTAATGGAAATATTGTTCTTCCTGATTGTTTGTTTAATAATTATGGTGAGTCTCAAAAGACTGTTGCGGGTATTAATACTGGTATTAGTCTTATGGCTGATAGAAAGAGTTCTAAAGAGCATAAAAGGGTGTCTTTAGCGCTTATGATTCTTGGTTGGTATTGTAATGAAGATGGTAGTGCTGTTGTTAGTGATATGAGTGTTTTAGAACATTTTGATTATTATATGAGTATGGTTCCAAGTTGGCTTCAAGATTTTTTTGTTGGGGTTTTTAGAAGAATGGATTATGAGACTTCTTTTTCTGATTATTATAAGAAGAATTTTATAGATGTTGTTAATAGCCAAATTAATGAGGCTTTTAAGATATATGATTTACCTAAAGAGCAAATGGATAGAGTTAAGAGAGTTATTCTTAAGAGAATTGATAATAAGGTGTTAGGTGGTGATCTTAATGCCTAATAGAGGAAAGTTTGGTAGTTATGAGGAAGATTATTTAAAGGAGACAAGTAAGGCTATTTTAGATGTTAAGGGTAGACTTCCTTTGGATGAGTATTTAAAATCTCAATCTGTTGTTAATAGTAGTGTAAATCAAATAAATAGTATTCCTAGTGATTATGCTAATATGAATAATGGTATGAATAATAATAATAATTTTGGAGATGTATATGGTTCTAATTCTAATCCTGGTTATGGCGGAAATGCTGAGACTAGACAAAAGACACTTGTACGTAAGATGAATGGGCCTGTGTATACTCCGGGTGTTAATAATGTTTCTTATAATCAAAATGATAATTCTGGTCAATATATGGGAGGTTCTAGTATGGGCTATTATGGTAATAATAGTGGTAGTGCTGATAATCCATGGCTTAATAAAGCTGGTTCTACTCAAACTTTAATACTTATTTTTACTGCTATTTTGGTGGTGCTTGTTATTATAGTTAGTTTGGTAGTTATGAAATATATGGGAATGTAAAAAACGAGCGTAAGTTTTTGCTCGTTGTATTTTTTTCTTCCAGTTTTAACAATTGTTTTTAGATGTTCTCTGATGTAATCAAAGTCTTCTGGTAAATGTTCTATATCATTTTTTATTTCTGGTGGCAATAAAAATCTATCAAATTTTTCTTCTTGATCTAGTACTTTTAAATTTAGTTTATTAACCATTGATACAAAGTTTTGAAACATATTATAGTACATTCCTTTGTAATGTTCATTTATTTTTATTCTATGTTGTGAAAAATCTATTAGTTTTACTCCTTCTCCAACTACTAGGAAATTTCCACCATGCACGTCTTCATAACATATATTATTGTTTACTAGTTCTTCTAGTATATCAAGTACTTTGTAATAATATGGTAGGGGATCTATATCTTTATTTTTTTCAAAATATTGTGTTAGAGTTTTAGCATTATTATAATATTTTATTAGTTGTCCTATTACTATACCATTTTCTTTTACTATTCCTAGTGGCAATGTTGTTAATTTTATATTATCTTTATAGACTAATAGGTTTTTTATAAATTTTTCTTCTCCTTGTTTTCCAATTTTTTTTCCAGTTGCTGCAGAATATATGTCTTCAGGATTTTTATCATATAATCTTTTGGCCATGAAAACATTTTGGTCTTTGTCGTTATTGTTTTTGGTATTATGTAAATATATACTTGCTTCGCTGCCTGAATCTATGTAGTTTCCTTTTAGAGAATCTTTTAATTCTTTTGTTGTAAGATTTATTTCTTTCAATTTTTTCACCTCTTATTTTATATTATAGCGTATATTTTTAAATATTTATACTCTTTTTATATAAATGTTTTAGCTGTTTGGCAAGTTTATTTTTGATTTGTTGTTGTGTGGTTTTATTAAAAACATTCTTTTTTGGACAATTATAATGTTAATTTCTTTATTTTTCTTTTATTTTTTTTTAATTAATGATAAAATATTATCTTGAGGAGATGGTAATATGTCACTTTTTAGAAAGATGTTTGATTTTGATGAAAAGGAACTTAGAAGATTTGATAAAATTGCTGATAAGATATTGGAACTTGATGATGAATATAGTAAGTTAAGTGATGATGAACTTAAGAAAAAAACTGAGGAATTTAAGAATAGATTAGCTAATGGAGAAGATTTTGATGATATTTTAGTTGAAGCTTTTGCTACTGCTAGAGAAGCTTGTTATCGTGTTATAAAAGAAAAGCCTTATAAGGTTCAACTTATTGGGGGACTTGCTCTTCATTATGGTAATATTGCTGAGATGAAAACTGGTGAAGGTAAGACTTTAACTTCTGTTATGCCTGCGTATCTTAATGCTTTAGGGGGACAAGGTGTTCATATTGTAACAGTTAATGAATATCTTGCTGAACGTGATTCTAAATGGATGGGTCAAATTCATGAGTTTTTAGGACTTAGTGTTGGTCTTAATCTTAGGGATTTAAGTCCAAGTGAAAAACGTGCTGAATATGATAAGGATATTTTATATTCTACAAATAATGAAATTGGTTTTGATTATCTTCGTGATAATATGGCTATTCGTAAGGAAGATAGGGTTCAACAACGTGGTCTTAATTATGCAATAGTGGATGAAGTGGATTCTATTTTGATTGATGAAGCTCGTACTCCACTTATAATTTCTGGAGGATTTCTTGAAAATAAGAATTTATATATTGATGCAGATAGGTTTGCTAAGAGTTTGAATTATGATACTGATATAGTGTATGATGCTAAACTTAAGAGAAGTAATTTATCTGAAGAAGGTATGAAAAAAGCTGAAAAGTATTTTAAGGTTGATAATTTATATGATGTTAATAATTCGACTTTGGTACATTTTATTAATCAGGCTTTACATGCTAATTATTCACAAAAGAATGATGTTGATTATGTTGTTAAGGATGGAAAGATTGTAATTGTTGATCAATTTACTGGACGTTTAATGCCAGGACGTGCTTTTAGTGATGGTCTTCATCAAGCAATTGAGGCTAAGGAAGGTGTTGAAATTCAACAAGAAACTAAGACTCTTGCTACTATTACTTTCCAAAATTTATTTAGAATGTATAATAAACTTTCTGGTATGACTGGTACTGCTAAGACTGAAGAGGAAGAATTTAGAGAAATTTATAATATGTATGTTATTGCTATTCCTACTAACAAACCTGTTATTCGTGAGGATATGGCTGATCTTATATATGCTAGTAAAAAGTCTAAATTTAAAGCTATTGTTGATGAAATTGCTGAAAGGCATGAAAAAGGACAACCAGTATTAGTTGGTACTATTGCTATTGAAACTAGTGAGGAAATTAGTAATTTACTTAAGAAACGTGGTATTCCTCATGAAGTGCTTAATGCTAAGAATCATGCTCGCGAAGCTGAAATTATTGCTAAGGCTGGCGAAAAGGGTTCTGTTACTATAGCGACAAATATGGCTGGTCGTGGTACGGATATTAAGCTTGGTGAAGGTGTTAAGGAACTTGGTGGTTTATGTGTTATAGGTACTGAAAGACATGAGTCTCGTCGTATCGATAACCAACTTCGTGGTCGTTCTGGGCGTCAAGGGGATCCTGGATTTACACAATTTTATATTGCTATGGATGATGAACTTATGATTCGTTTTGGGTCTGAAAAGATTAAGAATATTTTACAAAGTACTGGTATAGATGATGGTATGGTTATTAGAAGTAAAATGTTTAGTAGGTCTGTTGCTTCTGCTCAAAAACGTGTTGAAGGTAATAACTATGATATGAGAAAGTCTGTTCTTCAATATGATGATGTTATGAATAAACAAAGAGAACTTATTTATGGAAAAAGAAATAATATTTTAGATAGTGAATCTATTCATGAAGAAATTCTTAAGTCTATGTATAATCATGTTGCGGATATAATTGAGTCTCATTTGGATGATTCTGAACATTTAGGAGAAGAAGATGTTAAAGATATTATTGAATACTTTAATTCTAATCTTTTGAGAAAGAAAATTGATGAAAAATTCTTTGAAGATAAGTCTGTAGATGAAATAATTGATGGTATTACTGGACTTATTACTTCTGAATATGAAGAAAAGATAAAAGAAATTCCAGAGGAAGTTACTAATGAGTTTGAAAAAGTTATTAGTCTTAATGTAATTGATAAGTACTGGATGGAACAAATTAATACTATGGCTCATTTAAAAGAAGGTATTTTCTTAAGACAATATGCTCAAGATAATCCTTTGAGGGCTTATACTCAAGAAGGTTTCGAACTTTTTGATGATATGCTTGAAAATATTGATAAGTATGTTACATTGTATTTATTAAAGGCTGAAATTAGACAAAATATTGAGAGAAAAGAAGTTGTAAAAAATAAATCTACTAATGATAATGATACTACTAGAAAAGGTAGAACTGTTAAGAAGGAAAAGATTGGTAGGAATGATCCTTGTCCTTGTGGTTCGGGCAAAAAATATAAACAATGTTGCGGAAAGTAGCATAAAATAAGGAAAAACTTAAAATTTAAAAACTAGTAAGTTGGTTCGAGTTTTATAACTTGTCCACATAATGTGGAGAAAACCTAAGTAAAATAAGGATGTAGACAATATTATAATTGTGGACAAATGAAAAAAGTATTATAATATATTTAGGAGGATAGGTATGGAAAATAAAGATATTATTTATAATAAGACAGATGATTTAATTACACCTATAGATACATCTGCAAGAGATTTAACTTTTGAAGCTGATGCAGCAAAAACAAGAAGACAAATGGAAGAAAGAGATAGAATAACGAATCAGCCAATTGATACAACAGCACAAGATCTTGCTTTAAAAGCTGAATTAGAAAGAGCAAAAAGAGCATTAGAAGAGCAACAAGCTATGTATCAAGATATAGAAGAACCACATAAACATAGATAATTAATAAGGAATGCAATTATTGCATTCTTTTTATTTGGAAAGGAATGAAAAAAATGATAAACATACGTAAAAGAAATAATCTGTATGAATACAGATTTGAAGCAAGAAAGGTTAATGGTAAAAGAAAACAAATATCAAAATCTGGTTTTAAAACAAAAAG
>ERZ857965.478-NODE-478-length-57804-cov-7.374431_pt1 | contig 57804 bp, 55 predicted proteins | sample MGYA00519758_ERZ857965 | MGnify/ENA primary metagenome ERZ857965 (study PRJEB31778, sample SAMEA3449381) | human gut metagenome | biome: human gut; feature: human-associated habitat; material: faeces | place: United Kingdom | collected 2010/2012 ... | reverse complement strand
AGAAAATAAATTTGACAAAAAAAAGAGTTCTGGACGAACTCTATCAAATATTTTTAACTTTTTTCGGATTTTAAAGTGTCAAACTACCGTGGGTTCTTACAGTTAAAGGTTGACAGGTATTATGTTCAAATTATAAGTCAACAAATCAAATTTTATTTCCGAACAATAGGAATTGTCATATTTTCTTCTTATCTTGCATTATCTTGCACAAGGATATAAAACGTTTGTAATATGGATGATATTTTTTTACCGCCTGTTATTGTATGGGGATATTAATCAAGGAATCATCCCCAAGGAGTCTCTACAAACAAATTATATGTATTCTATTTGTTTTATTTTTTAATACAAACGCTTATGAAAAAGATTTATCCATCATTTTTATTTATGGTTATTATTTCCATTACTCTATGGAGTTGTAACCAAATTGAGCCTATCATTGCAGAGGAAAATGCAATTGCATCTCTTGACTTTTTCTCTCAGTATGGAGACGTTCATAATGCAATGCTTGCGCATGTTGATAAGAATATAGTTATTAACAAACAATGCAAAACAAAAGAAGATGTTCTCAATTATTTGATGAACACTCAGTCAAAGTATGCAGAAGAATTATTATTACCAGATTCAGATAAGTGCTTGATACAAGAACTTTTGCCAGTATATAAACATCTTTACGATAAAGAGAATATTAGTTTTCTCTCGTAACAAGATCTAATGTGGATGAAAACATTGATTATTATATAACAGAGGACATAATCAATTCCATTAATGCTTCATTTAATAGGGGAGAAATTGATTTATTTGAAAAGCAATCTCTTATTGAATTAATAAATTTGTGTGAAGATAATGTGCTTGGTAAACTTACGAATGACTCATTCGAATTGAAATTCACTTCGTTGACAAATCAGTGGGAGGAGCATTATTCGAATACAGATTTTTCGTCTATGATTGACGCAGAAGGACATTTTAAGAATGACTTAGAGGAATTCCCTAAGGGTGCAATCAGTGGTGTCGTTTTGAATATCTCTAAAAGTTCTTTGCAATATTGGGATACACCTGAGACCAAAAGCGTAGTTGGGACTATTGTAGTGCAGGATATCGTTGGAGCGATAATCGGTGGCGTCTCGGGTGGTGTTGGCTCCGCTGTAGTTGGTGGAAAATTGAATTGGGGGTCTGTTGCATGGGGAGCTGGCGTAGGTGCAATAACTGGTTCAACAGGAGTAGTGGGAAAAGTTTCCAAATGGATAGTATCATTATTCTAAGTATATTTTATCATGGATTGGAAAGACATTATAGTTATTATGATTGCAGGACTTTTAGCCGGAATTTTTGCGCCCAAAGTTACGCCACCAATTGTCCGATGGTTGAAAAAGAAAGGTATTCTAACAGATAGTGCAGAAGAAAATGATGGATTGAATAACAATGGATGATGTGTAAGCGTCTCCGCGATGGCGTATTGTGTCGCATATGAATAGTCGGTAGCTTTGCGAAAAAAAAACGCTATGCTAAAGAAGATACAGAATGATAAGGCGGAAAGCCGCTACTGGTAAACACTGGAGCATTACCATAGGGCAATGGAACAGAATCCGGCACTGACGCTGAAGGCATATTGTCAGATGAGCTATGTCTATCACAGGGGTCTGTTGAGATGGATGCGAAAAAGGGCATAAAGAAACCGGTTCATAAAACAAGTGGCACTTTAAAATGCCGGGTATTGTCTTCCAGAACCGAACTCAGATACGACATGGGAGAAGTATTCATCCAGATATATCCTGATGAATATCTCCTGAGACTACAAAAAGACAGGAGGTGATATGTTCGGACTGGAAAGCAATCACAGGTACTTCGTGTGCCGGGAGTCGGTTAGTATGCGCAAGGGCATAGACTCCCTGTTCAACCTGATAGTAAGCGAGACATCCTACAGCCCGATGACAGGTGACGTGTATGTCTTTTTCTCTAAGAACCGCCAGAGCGTAAAGTTGCTGAGATGGGATACTGACGGCTTTGTGCTGCATCACAAGCGTCTTGAGAGAGGCACTTTCGAACCACCTCGCAGGAATGTTGATAATGGATGTTACGAGCTCTCCTGGGAGGCTTTTTCTTTCATAATGACAGGGGTCTCATTGGAGAGCGTGCGTTTCAGAAAACGCTACATAATGCGGTTTGTATGTGGTTAAATAATTATATATCAGCAAAATAAATCCATCGTATTATTGCATATCCCGATTATTTTCGTACCTTAGTTGTATGGGAAAGGATATGATGATAGAACTTCTGAAGTCTCAGCTGGAGGTGTCAAATGCGACGAATCTTCAGTTGAGACTTACTGTTGAGCGCATGTCCTCAAGCATGAAGTCAATGGAGGTGACCATATCCGAACTCCGTGCTACCACTGCCAAAGGAGATTTCTGCGGAACTGTTCGATAAAGCCGTTGAACTCATAAAGGTGTTTGAAGGGTGGCACTCGGCAAAACACTATCCATACATCGGTTACGGTCATAAACTGCTTCCACACGAAAACCTGACAGCCGATATTACCGAGGAACAAGCGGATTCGTTACTCAGAGCCGACCTATTGGAGCGATATAAGTATTTCCGACAGTATGGGAAAGATGCTCTGCTATTAACGGTGTTGGCTTACAATATGGGACATTCACGCTTGCTTGGCTATGGCAAACGCCCGAAGGTCAGTTTCGTGTAATCCCGTTATGCTCTCCATCGTAATGAAGTCGAGGTCTTTCCACCAGTCTTGCATCTTCTGTTTGTAGTCGCTCAATGTGCAGAAATTCCGACTCTGTTCACAGTCTGCACACCATTTACAGTCCGTATCGTCATCATCTACATCACTCAGATATTCTGCGTTGTTGGCATCTACCCAAGCTTGAATCTCAATTTTTCTTGAACCGCAAGCATCGCAAACATATACATCATCATCGTCTGGTTCTTCTCTTGTAGCCTTGCCGTCATAGAGTGCCACAGCACGATTGACAATCAGTTCGCGGTTGTTGTCCGAGAGTTCGGCATAGAATCGTTCTGCTGCTCCGAGTATTGATTTGCTTGCAAGGGAGTTCCATTTCTCCAAGAAATGTTTATAAGCACCTCCGAAGGTAATCTTACACTCTTCCTCGCCCCAAGCGTTCCACATATAGTAGTGGAAGCTCGATACTGCATTTACAGGGTCTAATCTCATAGTCGTAATCATTAAGCGTTATTATCTCTCTCTGTTCTCTTCCAACTGCTGCCATACGGCATCATACATCTGTTGCAACCAATCTATGTTGGATGCTCCGAGTTCAAACGGAGTATGGCAGGTAGCCTCAAAGTTTGCCTCCTTCTCGTGGGCTATAACAGTCATACTGTTGTCCGTCACTTGAATACCTGTTACCTTGCACTCAAATGGATCCGCATTGTTATCGAACCATATCACCCATACAGGATCATCCTGCTCTTCGGGGAAGGTTATCTCTGTCAGTCCATGCGAGTAGAGCAACTGCCGTATGGCATCAATGATGTCCTTACGGAGTGTCTCTATCCTGTCGGAGAAGTCCATCTTCAGACGTTTTGTTTCGTTCTCTTTCTCTGTGTAGGACAGAATCCGCATATCGGGGTGAACATCGAACTCCCAATCCACATCGTCATCATCGAGTGTAGTGTGGATGTTTCCACCCAGAACCAGTCCGCAATCTCTTGTTACCATTGTGTGTGCTTCATTGCGGTCATCTGCCGCTACGGTGTAAGTACCCTCAAAGAGGTATCTTACCTTTACTTCAATCTTCTTCATACATTGATGTTTTTATGGTTAATACTGATTAGTTTGCCGGAACAATGCTTACCTGCTTGCCAAAGAAGGAGTCGCATACGCCATAGACATGCTTGATGGAGCAGTCATACTCGGAGCGTTCATTGTCAAGACGCAGGCGGAAGCCGTAGCCATCCTTGCGAGCCTTATCCAATCGGATTCTGACATCGCTCTAGAGTTCCATCTCTATCAGACTGCCACCTCCATACATCGAGCTGAATAGCCCGCATGTGTTGCCTTTGGGGATAATGACCTCCTTTATTTTGAAGTCGGCATCGTAGAGGTCTCTGAGGTTTACAAGACCGATATAGGTAAGCAGGTTGGCTCCACAGCAGGAGTTCTCCAACTCCTGGCAGAAATCCTCGTAGGATACCTGCTCCTTGCCGTCACGATACTTCTTGTTCGGGAACCTGCCATATACGGTGTAGCCTTTCTCCGTCAATACTTTCTTCACCTTTGCAGGGTTGAGGTGAAGGGTATCAATCATATCACCGAAGTAACTCTCCTTGTATCGGAAGCCACCTTGCGACTCTAACCAGCAGGAGTTGATGCAGTGTAGTTGGATAGCATCTCCACACGCACAGGAATATCTCTGGTATTCTTGATAAGGTCATTTACCGTTGTGGAGTCGTCACGCTCGCGTATCTCATCCCTTATCTCATCATCGTGTTCCTCGAAGAAGGCTTCAACATCATTCTCTTCAAAGTCGTGGAAGTTGATGCAGTGGCTCTTCAGTCCCTTGATAATCTCCTGTGTTGCCTGCTCCTCGGCATCCTCGTACCAATCCTCGACCTTTGACCACAGATCCTCGCAGCCTTGTTTTTCAAGGCATTTCTGTAATAAGTCTCGGTTCTCATCAAAACTTTCCCGATAATCCACCCATACGAGGGTGTACTTCTCGTCCACTATGCTTTCGATGAACTCCATAGTGAGTGTTTTCTTTGCTTCGTTCATTTGTCGTTACCTGTGTACGGCAGGATTCTGTTTCCCGTACATATGTCTATAAATGCGAAGAGCGACCTTGTGGCCGCCCTTTGGTTACTCTTTACCGTTGAATATCTCTTCGTATCTCTCTTTCTCCATCTCCGTCTCTGCATTGAAACTGAAATGTGCCGAATATCGATATCCTGTTCGGGGATTACCTCCGAACTTTTGGATAGCCATATCTATCTCCCAATCCACTTCACCTATGCCGATCGATATGCGGTCATAGTGCAGCAGGTGGTGAGCCAGTCGCAGTGCAGAGTCGGTCTTTCTTTCGTGCCTCAGATGGTCGAAGGCTCGTATCGCTATCTCTCTGTTGGGTACCTTGATTGTCGTCTCCATATTCTTTGATGGTTAGTTGAATACTCTCTCATCGTTCTCTTTATCCTTTGCCGCAAGCATACAGAACGGCATATCCAATATGCGATGTGAGAAGCACATATCGGAGTTGTAGTCCGTGCGTTGCCACAGCGTGAACCTCTCATCGGCAAACGACCATTGGAAATATCCCGACAGTGAGCCGAATAGAGGGTTTACATTCCTTGCTATGAGATACCTGTTCACATCCATAATATGCTTTGCAATGAGTATGATGTTGAGTATCTCCACAAATGTCAACTGCGAGTATGGGTCAATCGGCATTACCGGTCCTTTGAAACTGATTTCCATATATTCTTTATTTTAGTTGTAGTTATCATCGAATATCTCATACTGAAGAGGAAGCATATCGCAGAAGTTACCCGATATGCCTGTATATACCAAAGCATCATCGGCGATGTCAGCAAGTTCCTCTTCGGTCTCCTGTATGGTGTTACCGTATATATCCTGATAGTGGACGATGTCTTCACCACCGGAGCCACGATGGGTGCCTGCATCTGCATGCTCCAGAAGTTTTTTGATGTCAATGTCAGGATCAGTTGCGCTACGCTCGGTTATGTTACAAGCGGATAATGCAAAAGTTTTACGAAAATGTGAAGCAACTTGATGATTTTTTCGTAAATTGTGTGGCTGAACAAATAAAAAGATTGATTATGGCAAGTGAAATACGTAATCCCGAACTCTGGCGGGACGGAGAACTTAAGATCGAATGGGTAAGAAGGCATATGCCGCTGCTGGCAGGTCTGGAAAAGGAATTCAAACAGACCAAGCCGTTCAAAGGCAAGAAAATCGCATTATCAGTGCATCTGGAGGCCAAGACCGCTCATCTTTGTGAAATTTTGGCAGAAGGCGGTGCTGAGATGTTCATCACCGGAAGCAACCCTCTTTCCACCCAGGATGATATCGCGGCCGCACTCGTCCACGAGGGACTCAATGTCTTTGCTGTCCACGGGGCTACGGAAGAGGAATACATGCACGGTATCCGCAAGGTCATTGAAGCGGGTCCGAACATCATCATCGATGACGGAGGCGACCTGGTAAACATGATCCATACCGAATACAGGCATCTGATCCCGAATGTCATAGGCGGATGCGAGGAGACCACTACAGGCATCCTCAGGCTGGAGGCCATGAACAATGCCGAGAAGCTCGAGTTCCCTATGATGCTGGTAAATGATGCTGACTGCAAGCACTTGTTCGACAACCGCTACGGTACCGGCCAGTCAGTCTGGGACGGCATCAACCGCACCACGAACCTTATCGTGGCAGGCAAGAATGTGGTGGTAGCCGGTTACGGATGGTGCGGAAAGGGTGTGGCAATGCGTGCCAAAGGTCTCGGAGCCGATGTCATAGTAACAGAAATCGACCCTATCCGCGCGATGGAAGCCGTTATGGACGGGTTCAAGGTCATGTCAATGTCGGAGGCGGCACAGGTCGGCGACATTTTCGTGACGGTTACCGGGTGCAGTGACGTCATCACATCTGAGCATTTCCTGAAAATGAAAGACGGAGCCATCTGCTGCAATGCAGGGCATTTCGACGTGGAGGTAGCCGTAGCGGCATTGAAGAAAATGTCCGTCAGCCACGCGCCGGCAAGAAATAATATCGAAGCATACAAACTGGAGAACGGCCGCACTATCTACATAATCGCGGAGGGAAGGCTTGTGAACCTCGCTGCAGGAGACGGTCACCCGGCCGAGATTATGGACATGTCGTTTGCAATCCAGGCCCTCAGCGCCAAGTATCTTGTTGACAATGAGAAGACTATCGTCAGGAAGACCGGCAAGATGCTGAATGCTGTCCCGAAGGCTATCGACAATGAAGTGGCCCACAGGAAACTGGCGGACTGGGGCATCGCCATCGACAAACTTTCGGCAGAGCAGGAGGAGTACCTTTACGGAGGTCACTGAAGCTGCACCGAAACACAGAAATACAGTTATTAGCGGTTAAAAAGGAGGAAATTACAATGTTTGACAAGAGTGTTTATGTAAGAAGGCGTAAGACGCTGGTAGCCAAGATGGCAGAAAGCGCAGCTGAAGGCAAGAGAGGTATTGCGCTGTTCGTAGGTAATACAGAGGCCCCCGCACAGTATAAAGACAACTGTTACAAATTCCGTCAGGACAGCACCTGGCTGTATTTCTTCGGCATAGATGAACCGTTGTTCGCGGCTGTCATTGACCTGGACAATGGTGATGAGGAGATTTTCGCGGACGATGTGGAAATCGGGGACATCATCTGGATGGGTCCTCAGCCGAGTGTCGCTTCCAAAGCCGCTCTTGCAGGTGTTGAGAAAAGTTCTCCTTATGGGGCTCTGGACAATGTGGTTTCCAAGGCATTGGCAGCAGGCAGGCCTGTCCATTTCGTGACGCCTTCGAGGTATTACAATACCATGAAGATCGCTTCTCTCCTCAAGTGCAACGATGCTGAGGTGGCAGGCAAGTTCTCGCTTGCATTGACAAAGGCGATAATTTCGATGCGACTGGTGAAGGAGGATTGCGAAATCGAACAGCTGGATGATGCTTCCGCGCTCGGTCACGAGATGCATACAGTGGCGAGGAACAATATCGTCCTCGGCCGCGTCGAGCAGGAAATCGTGGGCAGGATGGAGGCAGTCACGCTGGCGAAAGGCTGGGGCGTCTCGTTCCCTACTATCCTTACGCAGCATGGCGAAACGCTTCATAATCATCTGCACGACAAGGTGATAGAATCAGGAAGGCTGATGGTGATAGACGCCGGTGCGGAAAACAATATGCACTATGCTTCGGATTTCACAAGAACATATCCTGTCAATGGAAAGTTCACCACAAAGCAGCGTGACATCTATCAGATTGTGTGCGACTGTAACGAACTGGCATTCAAACTGACCAGGCCGGGCATCACGTATCGTGAGGTGCATCTGAAAACCATGCATCTGATGCTGGAGGAGCTCCGCGCATTGGATATCGTGAGGGGAAATCTGAACAATATGGTGGAGGCAGGTGTGGCAGGTCTGTTCATGCCTCACGGACTGGGACACAATATGGGCTTGGATGTGCATGACATGGAGGATTACGGCGAGGATTACGTGGGCTATGATGATGACCAGAAGAGGTCGGCTCAGCTCGGGCTCGGCAGTCTGAGGATGGCGCGCAAACTCGTTCCGGGCAATGTCATCACTGATGAACCTGGCATCTATTTCATTCCGGCGCTTATAGAAAAGTGGAAATCGGAGAAGACTGACCACGGATTCGTCAATTATCACAGGCTTGAGTCCTACTACAATTTCGGAGGTATCCGTCTGGAGGACGATGTGCTCGTCACCGCTGACGGTGCCCGCAGGCTCGGTAAGGAACGGCTTCCGATCCTCCCTGACGACATCGAGAAAGCGATGCAAAAGTAGAGCCCTTGGGCGATAGTAAGTCCCTCCCCCGAGGGGAGGGATTTAGGGAGAGGGTAACGTGCGACTTAAAAACGTGCGGGGGCCTCAAGAAAGGTTGATCGGAGAGAAAGGGCTGAAGTTCAAGATAGACTAAATAAGAGATAACTAATAGAACATGGAAAAAGGAATAATCGGGCAGGGTGAAATCACTGTCACCGCAAACGACACCGCAGAGGCGTTGGGAAGCGGTTCATTGGCCGTGCTTGCTACGCCGGCAATGATAGCATTGATGGAGAAGACCGCCAGACTGAGCGTGGCTCCATACCTCGAAGAAGGACAGAGCACAGTAGGAACATTGGTAAACGTAAAGCACCTGTCAGCTACCCCGGTAGGAATGAAGGTAATCTGCAGGAGCGAGCTGGTGGACATTGACAGGAGAAGACTCGTCTTCCACGTGGAGTGCACAGACGAAGCCGGCCTCATCGGTGAAGGAGAACACGAAAGATTCATCATCGACGAAGCCAAGTTCATGGCAAAGACCGAAGGCAAACTGAACAAATAGTATATAATATCAATGACTGGAAACGAGACTTCATCCAACGGCAGACTCCTGTCGCTGGACGCCTTGCGAGGCTTCGACATGATGTTCATCATGGGATTCAGCGGAATCGTCATAAGCCTCTGCGCCCTCTTCCCTGACGGAGCGGACTGCTGGCTCGCCCAGCAGATGAAACACGTAAGCTGGGAAGGATTTCATCATCATGACACCATTTTCGCGCTGTTTCTCTTCATTTCAGGAATGACGTTTCCTTTCTCATTGGCCAAGAAACAGAGCAAAGGACTCTCAAACAGGAACATAACACTGGACATCGTCAGAAGAGGACTGGTTCTCGTGTTCCTGGGCCTGGTATATCAGGGCCTCTTCCAGTTCAACTTCTCCACATTGAGATTTCCGAGCGTGCTTGCCCGGATCGGTATCGCATGGGCTTGCGCGGCACTGATTTACTGTTATACAGGACGTAAGACCCAGTGGACCATCTTCGCCATAATCCTCATCGGCTACTTCCTGCTGCTGAAATTCACATTGGCACCTGACGCCCCGGCCGGAGCCGACTCCTTTTCGAGAGACGGCAACATCGCCTATTACATCGACAGAATGGTTCTCGGCAATCATGCCTACAAGCCTTACGGCGACCCTGAAGGATTATTGAGCACCATCCCTGCCATTACCACTGCGCTGCTTGGCATGTTCACCGGAAGATACGTAAAGGATTCCAGGGACAGCGGAGCCCGAAAGACATTGAAACTGCTGGCTGCCGCTGCGGTCATGGCTGTGGCAGCACTTGTCTGGTCCATCTGGTTCCCGGTCATAAAGAGTTTGTGGACAAGCACTTTCGTTCTCGCAGCCGGAGCCTATTCATTGGCAATGTTCGCTGTTTTCTACTATCTGATAGACGTCAGAGGATGGCGAAAAGGCGTGGTTTTCTTCCAGGTAATCGGCATGAACTCCATAACCATCTACATGGTCCAGTGTTTCATCAGTTTCATGCTGATTTCCAAGTTCTTCCTCGGCGGCGTGGCCAGTTTGTGCCCGGAAGTGTTGTCCCGCCTCGTGCTGCAAATCGGCGCTTTTGCAGCAGCATGGTATTTCCTTTATTTCCTGTACAAGAAAAAAACTTTCCTGAAAGTATAGGATTTATTTTTTAGAAAATATAAATTTGTCGCTGGGGTAAATCCTCTTAAACGAATTAACAAATAACGACTTATGGGATCAGACAGTTTCTCTTTATGCCGAGGATGCCGGAAATTTGCCTTCATCGCTCTGACATGTCTTATTCTCCCTGCAGGTGTCACGGACGGCGTGCTTTATGCCCAGAACAGCAAGCAGAACAGCAGTTCGTCCTCAGCATTGCCCGGGACACAGAAAATCACCATCAAGGGTACCATTACAGATGACCACGGAGAGCCTCTCGCCGGGGCCAATGTGCTTGTGAAAGGTACATCAGTCGGTACTTCAGCCGACGTTGACGGTAATTATTCCCTCACATTCCAGCGGAGCACCAGGAAATCTGACGTGCTGGTATTCTCATTCATCGGCACTGAACCTCAGGAATTCAATGTCAGCAGTTCCACAAGACTGAACGTTACGCTGAAAGTATCATCTCTGGATGCGGTCGTGGTGAACGGCTTCTACACCCAGTCCAAGGAAACGTTCACCGGCTCGGCCACCACCATCAGCGGAGAGGAACTGGCACAGCTGTCGCCTACGAACCTGATTGCCGGCATCACCTCCCTGACTCCAGGTATGGTGATGGTCGAGAACAATGCCGCAGGCTCCAACCCTAACGCCATCCCTTCCATCCTCATCCGCGGAGCCAACACATTGATTACCAATGAGAGTGAGGAGGGCGTAAACAATCCGCTCATCGTGCTGGACGGCGTGGAGATTTCCATGGAGGAACTCTATGACCTCGACATCTTCGACATTGAACGTATCGATGTGCTGAAAGATGCTTCCGCCACGATTCTCTACGGCGAAAAGGGCGCCAACGGAGTCATTGTCGTGGAAAGAAAGCGTATCGGCAACGAAAAGGTCAAGCTCAGCTACAACTTCGTTCCGAAAGTGAGTTATCCGGACCTGAGTTCGTTCAATCTCTGTACACCGGCCCAGAAACTTGAACTGGAAAGGCTTGCAGGTCTGTATGATACGGAAGACGGCTCGCTCGACGAAGCCTACGCATACAAATTGGAGAAAATCCGTCAAGGAGTCAATGACGACTGGCTTCACGCTCCGTTGAGGCTTCCGTTCAGCTACAGCCATTCCCTTTCATTGACCTCGCGCGGCGAAAAGCTCAGTTTCAGGGCCAGCGCCAACTGGAACGACACATACGGCGTCATGAGAGGCGACAAGAGAAGTTCCAAGGGCATCAATTTCACTATCGGATACCATCTCAGGGACAAACTGACATTGACCTTCAAGTCGAGTTTTTCGATGAACGACTCGAAGGACTCGCCATACGGTTCATACTCGCAGTACTCGAAGATGAATCCTTACGAACCGATGTTCGATGAGGAGGGCAATTATATCAAGACATATTATTTCAATCCTATCGCCCAGAGCGGCAATGCTGATGTAAATCCGCTTTACGAGGCCACTTTGTCGAGCTTCAAGAAAAGCAGAACGCAGGCATTGAAGAACTCGCTGGACGGAAGGTGGAACATCACCAAGAACCTCTACGTCACAGGCCAGGGAAGCATCAATATGAGCTGGGGCTCGTCTGACAGTTATGATTCCCCGGACAGGGTGACGTATGAGAAGACGCCTGTCACCGAGCGCGGAAAGTATTCATTTTCAAGCAGAAACGGAACCACGATGTCCGGAAAGATGGTGATCAACTACGGAAGGTCGCTGGACTCCAAAGGGTCAATGTTCAGAGTCAGCGGCGGTTCGAACATCCAGTATTCCCGCAGCCGTTCCGCATCGGGTGTCGGCATCGGTTTCCTGAAGGATGAACTGTCCGACTTGTCATTCGCGCTGAACTACCAGAAGAACGGCAGGCCTTCAGGCTCAGACAACATCTCGACCGAGGTTGGATTTTTCGCCAATGCCAATGTCGGCTTCCGCAACAGATATGTAGTGGACTTCTCCTATCGTACTTCAGGTTCGTCCAAGTTCGGCGCAAACAACAGTTTCGCTCCTTTCTGGGCAGCAGGTGCAGCTTGGAATCTCCACAACGAGTCATTCATCAAGAGGGCCAAGTGGATCAACACCCTGTCGCTCAGATATTCGGTAGGTTATACCGGAAGCGTTTCGTTCGACTATTATCAGGCTAAGACTGTGTATGAATACAAGTCCGACAACAGATACTATACAGGTATCGGTGCGCTGCCCAAGCAGATGGGCAACCCTAACCTGAAGTGGCAGAGGACATTGAACAACAACATCGGTCTTACGGGAGCATTTCTGGACAGCAGGCTGAACTTCTCGCTCGACTTCTATTCGAACACCACCTACGATATGCTGATGAGCATAAATCTTCCGCCGTCAGTAGGTACGTCTTCAATGAAGGTCAATTTCGGAGAACTGAACAACAAGGGTATAGACCTTTCACTGTCCGCCCAGATTTTCCGCACGAAAGACTGGTTCTGGAGCGTGACATTGACAGGAGGACACGTGATGGATCAGATCCGGCACATTTCGAATTCCCTGAAAGGTGTGGAGAAGGACAATGCCATGGACTCCTCTCTCCCGAAGATTCTGTTCCAGGAAGGAGGCTCGCAGTACGATATCTATGCTATGCGTTCAGCGGGCATTGACCCTGCCACCGGCAAGGAAATCTTCATCAAGAAGAACGGGGAATACACTTTCAACTACTCTTCTTCCGAGAAGGTTGCCGTCGGAAACACGAATCCTATCCTGAGAGGGTCAATGATGACCACAGTCCGTTGGAAAGGGCTTTCGCTCTCATTGTCAACATCTTACACATTCGGAGGCGACTATTACAACTCAACTATCCAGGACAAGGTGGAGAACATCGACAAGTATCATAACGTGGATGCACGAGCCCTTACCGACAGGTGGAAGAACCCGGGCGACCTCAAGAGGTATCTGAGCATCACTTCCGGCGAGACCACCCACTATTCGGAAAGGTTCGTGGAGAAGAGGAATGAAATCTATTTCTCCAATATCCAGGTGATGTACGACGTGCCTGTCAAGCGGATCACGAAACTCGGCTTGAGAAAACTTGCTGTCGGCTTCGGCTTCTCGGATATCGGATACCTGTCCACTATACATTTCGAGAGGGGAACGTCCTACCCTTATTGCAGAGGCATAAACATCACTTTCCGTCCAACATTCTAAACATTGACAGCAATGAAAAGAAGCATAATATATATAATGTCGGCCTTGCTCGCCCTGTCAGCATGCGGATGCAGCAAGTTCCTGGATGTCAATCCTAAAGGTGAGACATTCGACAATGACATGTTCACTTCGGCAGAGGGCTATGAAGATGCTCTGTACGGGATTTACAGTGAGTTGTCCGCCAAGGAGGACCTTTACGGAGGCAATCTGGTGTGGATGGCAGAAGTGATGAGCCAGAACACCACAGCACTGTCAGACAACACTTTCGGCAACCTGGCGACCGCAAACTGGAAAATCAACGGCCCGACTTCACTCAGAAAAAAGGTCTGGAGCAATGCCTACACGGTGATAAACCACCTCAACAACATCATCCAGCACGCAGAGAAAGGCGGAGAGAACGAGTTCAAGCACTCCAAACTGTATCTTGGTGAAGCGCTGGCGCTCAGGGCAATGATCCATTTCGACCTGGTGAGATATTTCGGTGCCCCATTCTGGGCATCTGAAGACCTGAAAGCCAAAGCCATCCCGTATGTAAGCAAATATGCGTTCTCTGTCACAGATTATTCATCTCTTGACGAAGTGTATGATCTGATAACAGCGGAACTCACCAGAGCGGAAAGCCTCTTGGAGGAAGACAGTTCATTGGTTCCCGCAGTGAGGACGAATTCGGCTTACGGATTCACCGACGCGAGGATCACTCATCTGAACCTGTATGCAGTGCAGGCGCTGCTCGCAAGGGTTTACTGGACACGCGGGGATCTCGGCAACGCTGCCATCTACGCACAGAAGGTAATCGACAGCAAGAAGTTCTCTTTCAGGCCGTTAAGCACATTTGTCCAGAGCGACGGCGGGACATTGGACCTGAACGAAACCATCTTCGGATTCTATTCCGAAAGTTCCCAATCGACGAACAGCAAGCGCTACGGCATCACGGGCACATCCGCCACATTCTCACTCGCTTCCGACTGGAAGAATCTCTATGAGGACAATGCCGGAGATGTCGCCGACTACAGAATCAATTCCTGGTTCGACAATACAGAGAACCGTCTCAAGAAGACCGTAAACTCGTCAGTGGCCAACGGCGCAGGCTATTCCGGAAAATCGATTGTCGGAATCAATGTCCTGAGACTTCCGGAGATGTATTACATTATGGCTGAGTTCTATATGACTTCCAATCCGCGACTTGCCGCTGAGTTTTTCAATGCAGTGACATCCACACGCGGACTCGAACCCGTAGCAGAGGGCAAACTCACCTATGACATGCTCTTCAATGAACGCAGAAAGGAGTTCTACGGTGAAGGCTTCACCTGGTTCGAGATGAAGAAACTCGGAAAAGACATAAAGACCGCCGCCGGACAGACATTGAGCGGAAGCGTACCGGGAAACTACATTGTCCCGATACCTGACGAAGAGGATGAATCAAGAAAAGATATGGAGATTTAGGTTATGAACAGAATATACAAGGCAATTACGATACTTGCGGCTCTCCCGCTTCTGTTCTCCTGCAAGGGAACATGGCTGATGTATGACACGGAGCAGACTCCTGTGGTCTATTTCATGGAGGGCATCCAGACACATTCCCATTCATTTGCATTGATTCCGGAGAATGACATCACAGTATCGCAGGAGGTGTTCACCATGGGCAGACCTGTCTCTTATGACCGTGCTTTCGCGATAGAATTCGTGCCGGCTGCCGAGGGCGAGACTTTCTCTGCCGGCACAGTCACCTATCCTGTCATAACCGCGAGGGAAGGCATTGACTTCGAACTGGATTCGCTGTTCATTCCTGCCGGAAAGGTAAGCGGCAATGTCAAACTCACCTTCCACAGGCAGAAGGAGATGCAGGACACCTTCGTGAAAGTCAGATTCCGTCTGGTGGCCAATGAGAATTTCATACCTTGCGCTGCAGACAGTTCCGCGACACAGAAGATTCTCACTCCTGACTTCATCTATTACGTGTCGGACGGAGAACCGAGCTGCCCTCCTTGGTGGAAGGCCAATGCCAAGGCCGCTCCGGGATGGGACTATGACTGGGGAAATTTCTATCCTGAGAAATATCGCCGAATGCTTCAGTATTTCCACGCTACGGAGGAGTCCTGCCCTGCATTCTATGAATATGCGGTCACGAATTACGGCAAGAACCTGGACGACCCGGATGCTCCGATGAAGTTCTGGCGCAAGTCCTATATGGCAGCCTGGGCGAAATACGTGGCACTGCCGCTGTACGAATACTATGAGAAATGGTATGCTGAGCATCCGGAAGACCCTAATTACGAACTCATGGGCAGCGAAAATGTGAATATCAATGCACGCAAGGGTTGGGGCAACCCGATGAGCGGCACTTACGGGTTCCTGAACTGATTCCGTCTGACATTTTTAAAATGAAGAACAGTATGACACGAACATATTACATATCGGCATTGGCGGGCATCCTGACGGCATTCATGCTTCAGGGATGCTACAAAGTGAGCCCTCACGGATACAAAGAGCTCGCTCCGATAACTATCAATGCCTCTTCCGACACCATAAACGTAAATCTCGGAACAGAGCTGGTTTACAATGGCCTGGACATCGTCAGCAGCAAGGAAACCACCTTCCAGTGGGCTTACGGTCAGGTCAAGACAGGAACGGTGCCGGAACAGCACCAGTTCGAGAAAATGGAGGTAATCTCCACGAGCAGGACCATCAACTATACGTTCTCCAAAGTCGGTTCCTTCCTTCTGAGGCTGAGAGTTGACAACGGGGAAAGCATTGAATTCAAATACTTTACGCTCAATGTCAATTCGGGTTACGATGAGGGCGTTGCGATTCTTTCCAATGACGGAGACGGCAACGGCTCACTCACCTTCGTCAAGACATTGACGGCAGAAGAGTCGGCCAAAGGCGAGCAGCAGGTGTTCACGAACATCTTCAGCGTGGAAGGGAAGACGCTCAAAAACGGCACAAGCCTCTACATCAGCGACAACACCTACAGCAAAATCACCTACTCCGGTTTCCTTATCGGCACCAATGACGAGGACGGCACCATCTACCATATGGACTGCAAGACATTCGAGCTGTACATGACTGCCAAGATGAAAGATTTCGGTTCATATTGCGAAGAATTCGGCGGGGAATATGCCGAAGACAAGGCCTCATTCGGATGCTTCTTCAAATCCGCTGACGGAAGGCTGTTCCGCTATGACATGAACGGCGGTTTCATAAGCGAGATAACCGATGCTCCATTCAAGATTGACCGGATCTTCGACGGCACTACCAAAGGCACTGCAACTACCGCAAAATCAACAAGATACCCGCTATTCTACAACAGCAGCACCATCGGCATAAGGAAAAGCGCGTCTGCCGGCATCAGGACCAATTCTGAGGAAGGTTGGGAAATCGTCAATGCCGGTGCGCAGCGGGTTTCATCGAATGCTTATATCCACGTGCTTTTCCGCAGCAAGTCAGACCCGACATCATATAAGACAAAAGTCGCCTCTTCAACCTTGTCCGCATGGGCTACAAAAACAGAAGAAATCAACGGGGAAAGCGTGAAGATGGATGTAGAATATCCGTTCACCACTGCGAGCCTGAAGATGGACAGCCACTCCAAGATATTGGGAAACCGCGTTTCTTCAGATGTCTATTATACTTATGACAATGCGATTTACAGGTGGAGTCTGACGTCCGCGCCGGGAAACAACCCTGCCATCAAGCTCCCTGCCGGTGAGCAGATCAGGGACATTGCCACGAACTTCAAGGGCAGAAAGGCGTCTGACGGAGAGGACAGACTCTATGTGGCCACCTACAACCCTTCGAGAAGCGGCGACCACAAAGGCAGCCTATATGTTTACAGATACTCCGACGACACCCTGGTTGCTTCCTATGAAGGAATCTGCGATGACCCCTCAAGCGTAATCTACAAATACAGAATCAATTAACTTACCGAATGAGATTAAGAAACATCATTATTCCAATGCTTGCTGCCGTTATGCTGGTGCCGGTCACCTGCGCGGCAGCATCGCCTGCTTCAAAGACCAGGAAGAAGAAAAAGGCCAAGACAGAAGTGGTGGCACAGGAGAGCAAACCGGCTCCCAAAAAGAAAGTGTCCCCGTATGACAAACTGATGAAAGACGTGAAAGTTTCAGCAAAAGGCGAGACATTCAGTCTTTACCGTACTGCCAAGGACAAAATCTACATGGAGATGCCCAAGAAATATATGGGCAGACGCATTATGGTCGGCGGCACCATCACAGCTGGAAGCAACCCTGCCTATGTCAATGTGGGATACAAGTACAACAAGCCGCAGTATTTCCAGATTGATCTCGTGGACAGCCTCGTGGTGCTGAGCCTGCCGGGCACTAACGCATCGACGTCAGACCCGCATATGCAGGAGGCGCTTTCCCGTAGCTTCATGCCGAAGATCCTCCGCCGCATCGCCGTTTCAGCACAGGGCAAAGACAGCTCTTCAGTAGTCTTCGACGTCACCGGACTTGTCAATGCCGCCGCACCGAAAGGCTCCGACTTCGCCATCAGCAAGTCCACCGAGGAGAAGACCACATGGTTCGGAGAACTCAAGTCATTCAAGGACAATGCTTCCATTAAGGTTCATGCCAATGTGGACTTCACCAAATCCTTCCTCGGTTTCAAGGGCAAAGTCGGCTCAGGCTCCATCGAGTACACGGTTTCATTCCTGATGCTTCCGGAAAAGCCGATGCCTTCGAGAATACAGGACCTTAGAGTCGGAGTATTCCCTGTAGGTCCAGGCGAGGGCAGCAAGAGATATGATGTTTCTTCGGCAGAAGACGGTTACAAAGGCTATGTCCTGGCCTCCAGATGGAGACTCGAACTGTCTGACACCACAGCCTGGCTGCTCGGCGGGAAGACGGTCACGGTAAAGAACCCGATCGTATGGTACGTGGACGACACTTTCCCTGAAAGCTGGAAAGAGCCGATCCGCAAGGGCGTGCTCGCCTGGAATGCCGCATTTGAGGCCATCGGGCTGAAGGATGTCATGCAGGTAAGGGATTTCCCTACGCAGGAAGAAGACCCGGAATTCGACCCGGACAATCTGCGCTACTGCTGCCTCCGTTATGTTCCTGATGCGACCATGAATGCAAGAGGACCGAGCTGGACAGACCCTGTCACAGGTGAAATCCTCAATGCTTCAGTCCTGGTGTACAATGATGTCATCAAGCTCATCAACAACTGGCGTTTCGTCCAGACCGCACAGGTGGATGAAAGCGTCAGAGCCATCAAGATGCCGCAGGAAATCATTGACGAGTCGCTGGTTTATGTGATCTCCCATGAAATCGGGCACACATTGGGTCTGATGCACAATATGGGCGCTTCTTCTGCCTATCCTACCGAATCACTGAGGGACAAGGCATTCACCGCAGAATACGGCACCACGCCGTCCATTATGGACTATGCGCGGTTCAACTATGTCGCACAACCTTCCGACAAGGGCGTGAAACTCGTGCCTCCGAGTCTGGGTGTGTATGACAAATATGCCATCAGATGGCTCTACACTCCGGTAATCGGCGCCAAGGATATCTGGGACGAGTATCATCAGGCAGAGAAAATCCTGGACGAGAAAGCCGGCGACCCTATGTACCGCTATGGGGCACAGCAGGTTTCGGGCTATGCCGCTTATGGTGTTTACGACCCGAGCTCCCGTTCCGAGGACCTCGGAGACAATCCTATAAAGTCCAGCAGCTACGGCATCAGCAACCTCAAATACATCCTGCCTAAAATGAACGAATGGATCGGGGCAGAAGATGCTGACTTCTCTCACAGACAAGACCTTTATACACAGCTGGTTGCACAATACAACAGATATATTGGCCACGTGCTGTCGCAGGTCGGCGGCATCTACCTGAACTATGTCAAGGAAGGTTTCAACCAGAAGCCTGCCGTTCCGGTAGATAGAGATGTACAGAAAGCGTCACTGAAATGGGTGATTTCCCAGCTCAGGAATTCCGCATGGCTGAATGAGCCTTCAGTCACTTCCAACTTCCCGCTCGCGACTCCGCAGTCGAACAAAGTCTGCGCTTCGGTTGCCAGGACATTGGCCTCGACCGTCCCTGAAAACGTAGTCAGGGCCGCTGCAGTCGCAGGTGCGAAGAACGTCTATACCGTCAAGGATTACTATGACGACCTCTATCGTGAGCTTTTCGCATCATCCATTGCCGGAAAGAGGCTTACTTCCGAGGAGAAGACACTCCAGCGTGACATTCTCATCTTGAACGCAAAGGAAGTGAGGGGTGCGATGACCAAGACTCTGACAGAGGAAGAAGGCAGCATTGACAATGAAGACTGGTGCGGCTGGGAAGAGGATGGCCTCGGAGAGGGCAACAAACCTTACCAGGCTTCGGTCAGCATTATCCCGATCGATGAGACCGACAGTTACCGGGTGGCCTTCCTCAACAAGGTGAAATCACTCGCCCAGGCTAAAAAGTCCTCTGCCCCGTCAGATGACCGTGCCCATTACGAATACATTTACGCAAGGTGCTGTGCAGCATTGGAAAAATTTTAATAACATACTGAACCACAACACATTGAACCACTGACTATGAATATCAGATTGATTCTTGCGGCAACGGCCGCCACTATGCTTGCAGGGTGCTCATCTCTGAAAGACGGAGAGTACAACCTGTCACTTGTCACTACCGGAGACAGCCACGGCTCCTGGTTTTCCAAGCCATTCTCCGAGAAGGGCTCCGCAAGGAGTTCTCTGATGGCCCAGAGCCAGTATATCAATGAGTTGCGCTCAGAAAAGGGGGCGGACAATGTCATCCTCGTGGATGCCGGCGACAATTTCCTCGGGAGCAACGCCACGTTCTACTATGATTATGCCGATACATTGTCCCCGTACCTTTACCCGCGCCTCGCAGCATATATGAAATACGATGCCGTGGCTGCAGGACATTGCGATTTCGAGGCCGGCCACGGAGTCTATGACAGGGCTGCTGAGACGTTCCGTAAAGAGGGCATTCCGTTCCTCGCCGGAAATGTAGTCCGGACTGACAACGGCAAGAGATACCTCCAGACCGGCACCATCGTGAAGAAAAATGGAGTGAAGGTGGCGATTCTCGGCTATACCAATGCTGACAATGCTGCACTGATGGACAAAAGCGCCTACAGCGGGCTGGAGTTCAAGTCGCTCATACCTCTTGTACAGGAAGACGTGGACGCTTTCCGCAAGAAGCACAAGCCTCAGGTGGTCGTGGTGGTAGCGCACACAGCTATCGGAAAAGGCGAGGGCAACAATGCCGAGAAACAGGGTCTGGACCTTCTCAACAGTCTGAAGGGCGTGGATTTCCTCGTGACTGCCCACGACCACTCGAACAAAGTGATCAAACGTGACAGCATCGTGCTTGTCGGCTGCGGAAAGGCGGGCCAATATGTGGGCCTCGGCGAGATAAAACTGCTCGTCAAGGGCGGCAAAGTAGTCAGTCGTGAGCTTGACGCCAGGTCCGTCAGCATCAAATACGACAATATTGACACGGAGATGGAAGAGGCATTCGAGAATGAGTTCAATGCTGTCAAAGCATTCTCCAACAGCAAGTTGGGCACAGTGAAGAAGGATATGGTCTCACGGGAATTCTATTCAGGCCAATGTGATTATCTGAATTTCCTTCACGCTCTGGCGCTCACATACTGTCCGATGGACATATCATTGACGGCAACTCTTCTCATCGACGGAAAAGTGCCTGGCGGAGATGTCACTTTCAATGATTTGAGGACAATTTACCCTTACGGGAACAAACTGATGGTGCTGAAACTTGCCGGAAAGGAAATAAAAGAGTACCTTGAGGCGAGTTATGACTTATGGGTAGAAACCGTAAGCGGACCGGATGCGGACCACGTTCTCCGTATCAAACAGGCAAAGGATTGGAAGACAGGCCAGATGGCATGGAAACTCGCCAAGAGTCCGGCCAATTTCGACAGTGCTGCAGGCATTGACTATACTGTGGATGTCACCAGGCCGTATGGCAAAAGGGTGAACATTCTGAGTATGGCAGACGGCAGAGCGTTCGATATGGACAAGATGTACACTGTAGGCATCACCTCATATAGGGCGAGCGGTGCAGGCGGACTGCTTAAGGCAGCAGGACTCCTCTCCGCGGAAGATGTCGAAGCCCGCACGCTGTTCAAAGGCCCGGAATTCAGGACTATCCTCTACGAATACTTCCTGAAGAACGGAAGCATTGACCCTGAGGTCACCGGCAAGAAGGAACTTGTCGGAAGGTGGAAATTCGTGCCTGAAGGCGTGAGCGAAGGCATTGTAAAGGACGTTGAACTATTATATGGAAAATAAAGAAGTATGAATCTATCCGGCAACGCTGTTGCGAAAACATTGACAATCACCGCATTGTGCCTGTCATTCCAGATAACTGGACTGGCGCAGGAGGTTTCCGGACTCGAGAAGAGGAAAGCCATCGAGGCGGAATATGGCGTAAAAGAGGCGGTTACCAGGTACGACACCAGAACCGAACTGATGGAAAACCCGGCAGGGCTCTGCTCGGACTACTGCATGTATTCCTTAGTGGAACACGAGATCAGCCCGGCGCCGTCTGGATACAAGCCATTCTATATCAGCTATTTCGGAAGGCACGGGGCCAGGTTCGCCCTCTCCGATGACATATATGAGAAAATCCACAAGGTTCTGCTCGACGCCCACAATGCAGGAAAGCTCAATGACCGAGGCGAGAGGCTTTGGAAAGAATATGAGGAATTCTACCCTTCCGTAGCGCACAGGGGTGGAGACCTGACTCCAAAAGGTCAGGAACAGCTCAGGCGTATCGCCGGTATAATGTACCGGAATTTCCCGCAAGTATTCAAAGGCCGCACGGTAGCTTCCATACTCTCTACCCCGATACCGCGCACGATGCTCACGATGTTCTCATTCGTGGATGAACTCAGAGGCCTGGACAAGGACTTCTCTTTCACCGTAGATGCGGGAAGGTGCTATTTCCCTATTCTCGAGCCTAACAAGTCCATCAGCCCGATCAAGGTAAAAGTGCCTCTTCCTGAGGAGGCCGTGAAGTCTGCCGAGAAATTCTCTGCGGACAAAATAGACGCCAAGGCATTCTGTTCCAAGTTCTTCAATGATACTGACTACCTCGAAGCCACTTACGGAATGTGGAAATTCGAGTCGAACATGAGAAACATAGTCTGCGATGTCAGATGCCTGAAGGACGTTCCTGAAGACACTTTCTCCGATGTCTTCACCACTGAGGAACTTTTCGGAATCTGGGAAGTCAGGAATTACAACGGATACATCTACATGGGCCGCACTCCCCTCTCGGACAACAAGAACTGCATCAACAATTCATCCATTCTGAAATCCATCATTGAACAGGCCGATGCAGACATCGCATCCGGAGAACGCCAGCTCTGCCTGAGGTTCTCCCATGACACGGCCCTGCTTCCGCTGATGTGCTTCATGCGACTTGACAATTTCGGGGCAGTAGTGGATGATCCAGAAGAGGTGAAGAATTATTGGCGCTCCGATTTTATACCTATGGCAGCCAATTTGCAGTTGATATTCTACCGCAGCAGGAAAAGTGCCGACATACTTGTCAAGGTGCTGTACAATGGCCGTGAGGCCTCCCTTCCGCTTCCTGAAGCTGCGCCTTCGTTCTATAGATGGACAGAATTCAAGGCTTATTATCAGGCACTTATGCCGGGAGGGAACAACTAAGCATATAAGATGAAACGACATACTTACCGCATTGAAGGAAAATTCGATTTTGAGGCAGGAGGAAGTGTTTCCTCATTGGAGGTTGCTTATCATACATCCCCTATGGATTACCATAAGGGGATGAAAACTATATGGATATGCCACGCACTGACCTCTGATTCCGATGCCGAGGACTGGTGGCCGGAACTTGTGGGGCCGGGAAAGCTTTTCGATACTGAGAAGTATTTCGTCGTCTGCGGCAACATGTTGGGTTCCTGCTATGGCTCCAGCGGGCCTTCAAGCATTGACCCGGAAACCGGGAAGCCATATTATTTCAGTTTTCCGAAGGTTACCGTGCGCGATATCGTGAACGCCCTGGACGCGGTCAGAGAACACATCGGAATCGGGCACATAGATTTGCTTGTGGGAGCGAGCATCGGTGGCTTCCAGGCGCTTGAATGGTCCGTGAAATGCCCCGACCTGTTCACCAAGGCGGTCTATATTGCGACCAGTTCGAGAATCAGTCCGTGGATTACAGCCTTTGAGGAGTCGCAGAGAATGGCATTGGAGGCTGACCCTACTTTCAGGGCCTGTGAGAGTCTGGACGGCGGTAAAAAGGGCCTCGAATGTGCCAGAACCATCGCATTGCTTTCGTACAGATGCGAAGACGGCTACAATCTCAAGCAGCAGGAGCCTTCTGACGACACGCTGTTTGCAGACAGAGCCGGTTCATATCACAGGTATCAGGGACACAAGTTTGCGGAAAAGTTCGATGCGTACTCGTATTATTACCTGTCGCTGAGTGTGGACAGCAACAATCTGGGACGCAATCGTGGCGGAGAAGCGGCGGCATTGGGCATGATACGTGCGGAAGCCACATTCATCGTCATTGACTCAGACCTCATATTCCCTCCGTACAGGATGAAATGGATGTCCGGACAGGTGAAAGGCTCGAAATTCCACGAAATCAAATCCCACTTCGGGCACGACGGCTTTTTCCTTGAATGCGCACAGCTGGATGAGCTGATACGCCCGATAGTAAACAGTCTGACAGAATAAAAAACATATATTATGAAAGTAGCAGTTGTAGGTGTTACAGGACTGGTAGGAACCAGAATGACAGAAGTGCTGGAAGAGAGGCATTTCCCTGTAACTGAATTCATTCCTGTTGCCTCAGAGCGTTCCGTGGGCAAGAAGGTGATGTTCAATGGAAAAGAATACTCCGTAGTAAGCGCCGAGGACGCCATCGCAGCCAAACCGGACCTTGCGATATTCTCTGCAGGCGGCGGCCCGTCCAAAGAGCTTGCCCCGAAATTTGCGGCCGTAGGTTGCCGCGTGGTGGACAATTCATCCTGCTGGCGTATGGACCCGACCAAGAAGCTTGTCGTTCCCGAGGTCAATGCAGATGTCCTCACAAAAGACGACTACATCATCGCCAACCCGAACTGCTCCACCATCCAGATGCTCCTTCCTCTCGCACCGCTTCACAGAAAGTACCGCATAAAGAGAGTGGTAGTGTCCACCTACCAGAGCGTGACAGGAGCCGGCAACAAGGCTGTGGCCCAGATGGAAGCCGAGCGCGGCGGTGCTGTATGGGGTGAATACCCAGCCAAGTTCCCGCATCCTATCGACCAGAACATCATCCCGCACATCGACGATTTTCTCGAGAACGGCTACACCAAGGAAGAGATGAAGATGGTCAATGAGACACACAAGATATTGAATGACAATACCATAGGCGTTACGGCGACAACCGCTCGTGTACCGGTTATCGGAGGCCATTCCGAATCCATAAACTTAGAATTCGAGAAGGAATTCGACCTTGCTGACGTACGCAGAATCTGGGAAGAGACGCCGGGCATCACTGTTCAGGACGACACGGCCCATAACGTCTATCCGATGTGCCGTTTTGCGCTCGGACACGACGACGTTTTCGTGGGACGTCTCCGCAGGGATTTCTCAGTAAAATCAGGACTGAATTTCTGGTGCGTTTCTGACAACATCCGCAAGGGTGCCGCCACAAATGCCGTACAGATTGCAGAAGTGCTTCTCCAGAAAGGATTCCTTCCTTCCGAATAATTATGGCTGACAATTATCTTGAGTCCCGTTACGAGGAGGTTTTCGGCTCGGGAGCACGGAAAAGCGTCATCAAACGCACCAATCCGTCGCTGAACACGCTGCTGGTCAAGAACCGCACGATCCGCCGTTTCCGACAGGACATTGACATAAACGCTGAGCAGCTGCACACTATCGTCAATGTCAATTCCTCGCTCGCCAGCGCGATGAACCGCCAGCTTCTCAGATTCAGGCCTGTCGATTCGTCCGATATTGACGAGGTCAATGCATTGAGGCAGATTCTTTTCCGCGAGCCTGCGCGGGAAGAGTCCGCACGTGCGTTCATCATCGTTTACAGCATCCTTCCTGAAGAAAGATACATCGACATTGACCTCGGCATTTCTCTTCAGAGCATGGCGCTGAAAGCGGTGGAACTCGGCCTCAACTGCCTGATAAAAGGCAACTTGGACAGAGACTCTCTTAGGACCTTCTTTAAAGAGGAGGACGAGCGTATCATCGCTGAGAACGGATATGAGGTCCTGGAACCTGTGGCGGTGCTCTGTGTCGGCAAGAGTGCGGAGAGCGTATTTCTCAAGCCGGTAAATGCCGGGGAAGACCTCACTCCCTACACCAAGGACGGGGTTCATTATGTCCCGAAACTCCAAAGCGAGACATTGACTTTAAAATAGAATTTTATTATCCACTGATTATGAAACACCATCATCTACAGATTGCCTTGGCGGCACTTTTCATCTGCGGCGCAGCGCACGGCCAGACTACTTCAAGAGCCGCAGACTCCACCGCTTTTGTCAATGCTGAATGGAACTGGAAAGACCTCGGAAAGGGAGCATTGGCCGGTTCTGCGCACATCTCCATGTTCGGAGGCGACCAGACTGTCTCCATTGTAAAATACCCTGCCAGGAAGTTCCGCACTTCCATCGAGGAATCAGCGGGAGATTTGTGCGTGACTACCGATTCATTGGCCAAGAGGACTGAGGCGCTCGCTGCGATAAACGGCAGTTATTTCAATGTGAAGACACTTCAGCCTTGCACCTTCTTCGCATTGGCACACAATGAGATAAGCCGTACTGTCCAGTCAGAGTTCTTCAGGACCAATGCTTTAGTGGCCTTCAAGAACAAGAAGGGCCGCAAGATGGATATAATGCTGTGTGACACAACTTGTTACGAATACTACACGAAGCGTTATCATGCGGCATTGGCTTCAGGCCCGCTGCTTATTCAGGACGGCAAGATACCTGCTTTCGCCACTGACAGGAAGTTCAGCAATGCACGTCATCCGAGGACATTGATAGGAAAGGACAGCCGCGGCAACTATTATTTCGTCACCATCGACGGACGCGCGAAGAATCACGCTGACGGAGCTACATTGACCGAAAGCGCTCTGATTGCGCTCTGGTCCGGTATGGACAATGCCATAAATCTGGACGGAGGCGGTTCCACGACGATCTGGACAGCTGAAGACGGCGTTCTGAACCATCCGACCGACAACAAGAAATTCGACCACGCAGGCACGCGCCGCGTTCCGAACATAATCATAATGAAGTAAGTTTATGCTTTCTTCTTGTAGAGTCCTGACCAGGTGATGAGTGACCAGATTCCGTTTACGAGGTAGAGTCCGCAGACAATCGGCATAAACACGTGTCCCACAGAGATATGCATTGCCAGCTGGAAGACATTGACCAGAAGCCATGCTATCCAGCAGTCCCATTTCTTGAGCGCGGAGAGGAACTGTGCAACGAGGATTAGCACGGTCACGCATGCATCCAGATACGGTATAGGGTCTGACGGGATCTTGCCCGGGAAGATGGCATTTCCTGCAAGGCTGATGAACCAGCCCCATCCTGCTGCAATAACGAAAACGGAAACGATGGCGAGAATGCGCTGTTTCCAGCTGAGCATGGTCACTTTAAGTGCGCTGCTGTCCGCAGAGCTCTGCTCGTCCTTTCGCGGATGCGTCCATCTGTAATGTCCTAAGACATTGATTCCTAAAGATATAGGCTGAAGGAGCAAGTTGGCGTAAAGGTTCTTGTTCCAGAACATCAGGAGCAAGAGGAGGGAATACAGGTATCCCACCCAGAAATTGTATTTGCTGTTGCGGCCTGCAAGGAATACGCATGTAAGGCCTACTACGGATGTGAGCAGGTCAATGAGAAGGACAGGAGTGTCGCCTCCTATCGTAAACAGAGTATAGTTGATAAAGTTCATTGTCTGAGATTTAAGTTTTCTTCAGCGGGATCATGCGACTAACCCACTGAGCCTTCGAGTGATACCTGAAGCAGTTTCTGCGCCTCCACTGCGAATTCCATAGGCAGTTTGCTCAGCACCTCGCGCGCATAGCCATTGACAATCAGTCCCACAGCATCTTCCGGACCGATTCCGCGCTGGTTGCAGTAGAACAGCTGGTCCTCACTGATTTTGGATGTAGTCGCCTCATGCTCCACGACTGCTGTAGGGTTCGCGCTGCGCACGTCAGGGAAGGTATGGGCACCGCAGGCGGAACCTATCAGAAGGCTGTCGCACTGGGAGTAGTTCCTGGCTCCGGAAGCTCCCGGAAGCATTCTCACAAGACCACGATAGCTGTTCTGGCTGTGTCCTGCAGAGATTCCCTTACTGACTATCCGGCTGCGTGTTCCTCTGCCGATATGTATCATTTTCGTGCCGGTGTCGGCCTGCTGATAGTTGTTCGTCACGGCTACGGAATAGAACTCTGATGAGGAGTAATCACCCTTTAGTATGGTGCTCGGATATTTCCACGTGATGGCAGAACCTGTCTCGACCTGTGTCCATGAAAGGTGTGCGCCTTCCATGCATATTCCCCTCTTGGTCACGAGGTTAAGGATTCCTCCACGACCGTTTTCATCGCCCGGATACCAGTTCTGGACTGTGCTGTATTTCACGTCGGCATCCTTGAGCGCCACTATCTCGACAACTGCCGCATGAAGCTGGTTTTCGTCACGCATCGGTGCTGTACAACCCTCCATATAGCTTACTGTCGAGCCCTCGTCAGCCACGATTAGCGTCCTCTCGAACTGCCCCGTGCCCTTTGCATTGATACGGAAATAGCTGGAGAGTTCCATCGGGCAGCGCACTCCTTTCGGGATGTAACAGAATGAGCCGTCGCTGAATACGGCGGAGTTCAATGCCGCGAAATAGTTGTCGCCGGACGGGACTACGGTCGCAAGATATTTGCGTACCAGGTCAGGGTGTTCCTTTACGGCCTCGCTGAACGAGCAGAAGATAATGCCCCGCTCTGCAAGTTCCTTACGGAATGTGGTAGCGACTGATACTGAGTCGAATACGGCATCTACCGCTGCCACGCCGGCAAGTGCTTCACGCTCCTTGAGAGGAATGCCGAGCTTGTCGAAAGTCTCCGCCAGTTTCGGGTCTATCTCTTTCGGCCTGTCAGAGTCTTTCTTCGGAGCCGCATAATATATAATATCCTGATAATCAATGTGAGGCATATCCAGATGTCCCCATTCCGGCATCTCCATCTTCTGCCATTTACGGAAAGCGTCCAGTCTGAAATCCAGAAGCCACTGCGGTTCGTCTTTCCTCTTGGAAATCATCCTGACAATGTCTTCGTTCAGTCCTTTCGGTATAAATTCCTGCTCCACGTCGGTCACAAAACCCTCTTTATATTCGGATTTCGTAATGTCGTTCAGCAGTTCCTTTTCTTCGTTTATATCCATAATTCGAAATTATAGTTTTTACAGCGCCATCAGGTCTGCCAATACCACAGCAGTCATTGCCTCGACCACCGGCGGCGTCCTGAGCGCAAAACATACGTCGTGACGGCCCGGAATTTCCAGTTCCGTCATCTGTCCGGTAGTAAAATTCAGTGTTTTCTGCGCCTTTCCAATACTGGATGTCGGCTTGAACGCCACCCTGAATACCAGAGGATTGCCGTTGGTTATGCCTCCGTTTACTCCTCCTGCCCCATTCTTTGCCGGATGACCGGTCCTGAATTCTCCGTCTGCCGGAACGAAAGGGTCATTGTGCTGCGAACCTTTCATTCTCGCTGCCTCGAAACCGTCTCCGAATTCTATGCCACGCACTCCCGGTATCGAGAATATTGCGTGAGAAATCATTGACTCGACAGAGTCGAAAAACGGCTCTCCTATGCCTGCAGGGACGTCGGAGACTGTACATTCCACGATTCCGCCGACCGAGTCTCCTTCGTTTATAGCCTGGTCCAGGACATCTTTCCATATGACGGAAGCGGCAGCATTATCCTCTCCGGAAGCCGCCACGGCCTCCTGACGACTGACTCCGCCTACCTCTATCAGTTCTGCCTTGATGCTGCACACGCACATCTTCTTGGCCACGACTCCTGCCGCGACAACAGGCAATGTGAGCCGGCCGGAAAAGTGTCCGCCGCCACGTGGATCATTGAAATCCAGCCACTTGACGCTTGCAGTATAATCAGCGTGCCCAGGGCGCGGGACATCATTGAACAGTTTATAGTCGCCTGAACGGGTGTTCCTGTTGTGGAAAATCACAGCAAGGGGCGCTCCGGTGGTATGTCCGTTGTAAACTCCGCTCAAAATCTCCGGTTCGTCGGTCTCTATCCTCGGCGTGGTGCCTTTCGGGCCGCTTTTACGTCTCAGGATATCCTCGACGAAATCGTCTTCGGTCAGAGGAAGGCCGGGCTGCACGCCATCGAGAACGACACCGATTGCGGTGCCGTGGGACTCTCCAAAAATGGAGACGCGGAATTTTCTGCCAAAAGAATCCATTCTTTCAAGTATTTAAGATTCAACGCCTGTCAGGCGCGAAAACAACTTCTGAAAATCCGGGAACGATTTCGCCACGCATTCCTTGTCATCTATCAGTACCGGCGAATCCGCTCCAAGTCCGGCCACCTTCAGCGCCATCACCATCCTATGGTCATGGAAGGAGGAGTATTCTCCGCCCTTCAGAAGGCGCCCGGTCAGACATCTCTGGGCCAACGAATGCCCTTCTATAATCATCTCGTCGCCAGAAATCCTCGCCTTCACCCCCATCTGCGTCAGCATTGACAATATCGCCTGTCCTCTGTCGCTCTCTTTATTGGCAAGGCGGCCGACTCCTGCAATCCGGCTTGTCCCCTGGCAGAAAGCGGCCAGAACCGAGATTATCGGGAACAAATCGGGGCAATTGTTGGCATCCACCTCGAAGGCATTGAGCGGCGCCCTCTGCACATGCACCAGGCCCTTCGAGTCATTGTATCCGTCCTGAGACAGACTCGCTCCCGCTTCCATCAGAATGTCCATAACGGACAAATCCGCCTGGAGGGAACGCGTATCAAGTCCGGCGAGGTCGGCTTTACCGAAAACCGCACCCGCCACAAGGAAACATGCCGCCGAGCTCCAGTCTCCTTCTATCTCCATCGACGACGCCTTATACGACTGCCTCCCTTTTATATGCAATACAATCTCTGTACAGTCATTCCAGTCCTGGGACTCCGCGAATTCCGGACCGCCTTCCATATCGCAGCGCACCTTCACGCCGAATGCTTTCATGACATCCATTGTGATAAACAGATACGGGATGCTCTTGGGGCTGAGAATCCTCACTGTCGAGTCTTCTTCCAGCAGGGGCAATGCCATAAGCAGTCCCGAAATAATCTGTGAACCACCTGAGCCTGAAACAGTTACCTTTCCACCTGTAAGCTTTCCGGAAACCTTCAGCGGCACGAAAACTTCTTCAGCGTTTCGCTGCGCCGCTTCTTCCTGCGGAAGGTTTTCCAGACTCACCCCGAATGATGCCATAATCTCGCGGGCGCCTTTCAGCGGTCTTCGGGTCAATGTACCTTCTCCCGCAATCTCCGTCTCTCCCCCGCCAAGAGCCGCCACAAGAGGTATCATCAGCCTCGTCAGCAGCCCGGATTCGCCGGTATCCAGTCTTGTCAATGCCAATCTTCCCGCTTTCGCGCCGATTCCTTTTATTGTCAATGCAGATGTATCCTTGGTCACCTGACCCTTCTCGTAAGACAAGCCTACCGTAATGTCCGCGCCCAGCGAACGGGCTACGGAAATGGCCGATTCATTGTCCCCGCATGGGGAATATCCTTTCAATGTGGTAGTTCCTTCGGCCAATGCGGCTGCAATTATTGCACGCTGCGCAAAGCTTTTGGAAGAGGGCATCTGTATAATATCTCGGTCTTCCGGCATTGACGGTAACCTGTTGCCATAAACGAGCTGCTTCATCCGGGCCGTGGTCATCTGGCCCGGCGCGGCCGCTTCGCTCTGATTCAGAGCGGCATATGTGTATGGGGCGCCTTTGGCAAGGCATTGTATCCTGGAATCTCGCCCCTGCTCGCCCATTGCGAATGCTATGAGTTTTGCGGGGTCGAATGTGTCATAGAGTGACAGGAGTCTGGTGACGGAAGCATTGACCTGATCATCGTCCCCCAGGGCTGTGGTAACGATTTTGGCGATGTCGGCACCGATGGCGAAGCATTTCTCTGTCAATGCTTTAAGGGCCTCAGCCGAGTCTGTCCCGTTATAATCGTGGTAGGACCTGACATAGACGGTTCCGTTTTCACGGGTTTCCCGACGCAGGCGCTTGGACATCATCGCGGGCGCTTCGATTTCGAGGTCCACGAACGCTGCTCCTGAATGTATTGCAGTTATGAGTTCGGATTCGGCTTCCTGAACGGCTCTGGTGTCGATTTTCCTGTCATCCATGCCAGGATTCGCTGCCACAATACGCTTGCGCACCTCACTGATGCGGCAAGTGGCCACAAGAGGCACGTCCGATGTGGAAAACAGTTCCTCTATGTCCTCCATCGACAACGGACATCTGTCCAGTCTGATTTCAGCCATCTCCACGGTCCCGCTTTCCAGGATTCCCAATATCTCGTCTATCGTCTTATTCTGTATTGTAGTACAAATCATTATCTGCAATCTTTCCAACTTACAAAGATAGTGATTTTTTCACCGATAATTTTATTACGGCACATAAGCACCTCGGTCAATGTCGTATTGCCTGGAGTTTTTATGGTTTGAACACAATGTACAAATTTTGATATATCAGAAAATGTACATATTTTTGTATCAAAATTAAAACATTATGGCAGCTCCATTTATTTTCGGAAAAATTGCAGAAGGCAACAATTTCATTGATAGAGAGAATGATACCAAGAGGCTGGCGGAAAATTTCATGAGCCTCACGAATACAATCCTCATTTCACCAAGAAGATGGGGTAAAAGCTCTCTTGTCCATAAAGCCGGAAAAGAAGCCATGTCCAAAGACTCAAATCTGAAAATCGTGTTCATTGATATCTTCAATGTCAGAACTGAGGATGAGTTTTACAGCAAATTTGCGTCAGAAGTGCTCAAACAGACTGCTTCCTCCCTGGACAATATTATGACTGCCGTTAAAAAATACGCATCTGCAATTGTTTCCGGACTCAGTTTCGGAGATGCCGCTGCTCCTACATCCATTCAGTTTCAGATAAGGGAGCCTAAGATGAGCATTGACGAGATTCTGGATCTTCCTGAAAAGATCGCTGCTGACAGAAAGATGAAAATTGTCATATGCATCGATGAATTCCAGCAAATCGGCATGTTCGAGTCCCCTAAAGCGTTCCAGGCGACACTTAGAAGCAAATGGCAGCTCCAACAGCATGTTTCGTACTGTTTGTATGGCAGCAGAAGGCACATGATGATGGAAGTGTTCGGCAAAGTATCCATGCCATTCTATAAATTCGGAGCAATATATTTTCTGGAAAAAATCGACAGATTATTCTGGCCGGATTATATTTCCAGAGAGTTTCTGAACACCGGCAAACGGATCACCGAAGGACAATGTGAAAGAATAGTGCAGCTTGCAGACAATAATCCGTATTATGTGCAACAACTCGCCCAAACCACATGGCTTCATTGCCAGAGCGATTCTTGCACAGATTCTGATATAACAGATGCTTTCGAAGATATTTTGAGACAGCAGGGCGAACTCAACCGGGCCTTGACGCTTTCTCTGACCATTTCCCAGCAGAATCTTCTTCATGCGATGTCAGCAGGAGAGAAGAATCTTTCATCACAGAGAGTTATGAAAGAGTACAGACTCAAGTCCAGTACCAAGGTATCCAGAGCCAGGAAAGCATTGATAGCCAATGATATTCTGGACGACTTCGGTAAACAGTATTCATTTGAAGACCCGATATACGAGTACTGGCTGAAAAATGTCTTTTTTAAAGATTAACCGCGCTTTCCACCGGAAGGTCCACGATGCGGACATCGCCAATGGCACGGATCAGGACGAAATGCACTATACCGTTTTCAGCTTTTTTGTCCTTTTTCATTGCCACGGACAGGGATTCCGGCGGGAACGGGCACTCGGTCGGCAGGCCGCATCGACTGAAATCGCGTGCGAGTCGAGAACTGAGTGATTCGCCTTCTTCGCGGGTCGCAGTATCGTTCTGCCCGGCAATGTCATCTGACCGCATAGAATTCTCAGGAGCGGGATTATAGTACCGTTCGGAAGCTTTAGCCGCCATAATCATCCCCATTGCCACAGCTTCGCCATGTAAAATGCCGGATTCGGCGCCATAATGCCCCGACATTGACACGGACTCTATAGCATGCGCGAAAGTATGCCCGAGGTTCAGTTTCCGCCTTTCTCCGCACTCGAATTCGTCACGCTCGACAATCCCAGCCTTGATTCTCGCAGCGGCCGCCGCAAGTTCCTCAATCTCAGCCAGATGCAAGGATATCGCCTGTTTCCGGTCAATGCTCCCGTGTATCTCGGAAAGGAGCGCTACAGCCTTTTCGTAGTTGTTGCCTGCATTGTCAATGATGAAGGTCTTCAGGAGTTCGGCGGCACCTGACAGGAAGTCTCTATATGGCAATGTACCAAGAACTTCCGGGCAGATATATGTGAATTCCGGCTGCCTGATCACGCCCAATATATTCTTGTAGTTTTCGAAATTCACCCCTGTTTTTCCGCCGATTGCGGCATCGACCTGCGACAGAAAGGTGGTAGGAACATAAGCGAACCGGATTCCTCTCTTGTATATGGATGCGGCGAATCCGGCCATGTCCGTGGTTATGCCGCCGCCTATCGCAAGCAGCAGCGCATTGCGGCCGGCGTCATTGCCCATCAGCCACTTGCATATTTCCAGGACAGTGGACATTGACTTGTTTTCCTCTGAGACATCGAGCAGAAGCAGGTTCGACGGATGCGGCAAGGCGCCTTCAAGTTTTTGCTCCTCATGTGCTTTCACGACTTGCTCGGCACTGGACGTTACCTGTCTGTCTGCGACCACGAAAACAGCTGGATATCCTTTCAGGTATCCGGTCACGTCCGTAATCTTCTGTCCGCTATATATCTTGCATTTCATAACTACTAAGTTTCCGCCATCGCGAATATAGCAAAATATCATAATTCCCGAAAAAGTCCATGTTACATTATGCTGACAGGCACTGAAATATTTGGTATTTCGCCAAAAAGTCCTAACTTTGCCATTCCGATTCCAATCGATGCCCGAATGGCGGAATTGGTAGACGCGTTGGACTCAAAATCCAATGTCCTTTAAAAGACGTGCCGGTTCGAGCCCGGCTTTGGGCACCACAAGAAGCCCCTCCAGACACAGGAGGGGCTTTTTTTGTCTGGAGGGAAGTGCCACGAACAAGGAAAATCGGGTCAACATCTTATTAGTAAATCATATCAATCAATTACAGAAAACAGAAATAATACATTTTCAGCATTGCGAAATCAAAAAAAAGTGTAAATTTGCAATATCGTAAGTGATTATGATAGTTAGGAAAACAAGGCAGGTATCTATCCCTTAAATGGGTACCTGCCTTTTGTCGTATAGAGTGGAGGTTTTCAGACTTGTCTGGGTGAAGGCGTACAGACGGCTTCGCTTCGGCAAGATTGAAAGGGTGAAAGGACACTATCGCAGATATTAAGGGTATCGGCGGTTTTTGAGACTTAGCCCTGTGTCCGAATAAGGACACTCTACTCTATCCCCTCTTTTTTCACTATATTTACCGAAGAAATTTGGATGACTAATAGCGTTGAGAATCATGGAAGGATTTATTTATATATTGCTTTGGCTGGTGACGGGGGTTATTTTCGGTGTAATGAGTATCGTGAGCTGGGCTGTAACTACTGTGGAAAACGAGTATAAGAACCGAAGCAAAAGATAAAACCATTCTTTGATGGAAAATAATTATCATTGTCGGAAAATCGCATTCGCCATGAAGGAAAATAGAACAGTTGTCGGGATTGGAGAGGTCCTGTGGGACATTCTGCCGGACGGAAAGAAAATAGGAGGCGCTCCGGCCAATTTCGCATATCACGTATCACAATTCGGGCTGCAGAGCCTTGTAGTCAGTGCAATAGGTGATGATGCTCTTGGACAGGAGATAATCGGCACATTCCGGGACAAAGGCCTGAACAGCCTCATTTCCACAGTACCCTATCCTACCGGAACAGTACAAGTAGAACTCGACATGGCCGGCATCCCACAATATATCATTAAGGAGGGCGTCGCATGGGACTACATTCCATTCACGCCGGAACTGGAAGCATTGGCCCGCAACACTTGCGCAGTATGTTTCGGTTCACTTGCACAGAGGAGCACGGTATCCCGCAACACCATCAATCGCTTCATTGACACAATGCCGAAGGACAACGGCACTCTAATTGTTTTCGATGCCAATCTCAGGCAGAGTTTCTACAGCGAAGATGTCTTGGAGCAGTCTATGATGCGGTGCAATGTCCTGAAAATCAATGACGAGGAGCTCCCGACAGTCTGTCGGATATCAGGCATTCCTGAGTCGGATCCGGAGAACCAATGCCGGGCATTGTTGAACCGCTACAATCTGAAGATTCTCATTCTGACTTGCGGAGTAAACGGCAGTTACATTTTCACGCCTGACGCGAAGTCGTTCTTGCCGACGCCGCAAGTGAAAGTAGCTGACACCGTAGGAGCAGGCGACTCCTTCACTGCCGCCTTTACCGCAAGCATCTTAAGCGGCTTGCCAGTTCCTGTAGCCCACAGAAAGGCCGTGGATGTTTCCGCCTTCGTCTGCACTCAAAACGGTGCAATGCCCGTCCTTCCCGCCGAATTCCTCTCATGTGGCGCAACCAGTAAATAGCTGTGGGGCAGGCATTTAGCCATTTTCAGAGTTATGCTTTTGGCAACTCTGAAAACATTCAACTATATGATATTCAGCGACTTGCAGGTCGCGCAAGCTATAACGTCCTTGAAAAGAGTTTACCGATATTTAACAATAAGTAGTCAGGATAAAAGGTAAGCGTCTCTGCGGTTACGTGTTGACCAGACTATTAGAACAACCTGCATTTGCGCGAGCAGCATAAAACATTGACACATAACACATTAGCAATTAAAGCCAAAGCCGGGTTACATGAAAAAATGGGTAACCTGGCTTTCATAGACCACCGTAATCAATTAACAATCAGCAACATCCACAAAATGTCAACATGCAGGTTGTTCGAAAAATTCACAGCGACGTCACGACTGTGTTTAGGACAACCCCTAAACAAAGCTAAGAGGCCAGTCCGAAAGAGCGCCTCTAAAGGGTCGCCAAGGATCAACAAGGCATCCTCAGATTTCCGATAGGTCGCAGGACGGCCCATCTTGACCCCTTCCTTGCGGCTCTTGGCGATATATTGGTCAGGGCCGCTTGCCATTCTCGTTGAGGACTTGGATGACCTTCAAGGACTCCAAGGTGTTACTACCGAGACGGCTGATAGAAAAAGAAGCAAGGCAGGTATCTATCCCTTAAATGGATACCTGCTTTTGTCGTTTAAGAGGGAGGTTTTCAGGTTTGTTTGGGTGGAGGCTTAAGGCACAGTCATCTTGCTACGGAATAATGGAACCAATGAGCATATCTCATAAACCGCAAAATCGCACATAACTCATTGTGTTATTGGTGATTATGCAGATTTAAGATAACACTTTAATATGCTCACTCCCATAAAAAAATAGGGTGACGAGCATCTTTATGCTTCGCCCCAAATCAACTTAACCAATTGGCTATCTGTATATTACATAGATATTTACACGTTTATCTCGATGCTCATTGGTTCAGAGAATACCTGTATCTGCGTTCTTGTCATCCTCTATGAAGTTCTCATCAGAGGCAATCACGCTGGCGGCGGCAAAGTTCTTCTGAAGAAATCGTGTCACGAAATTACGCCGCCAGCGGCAAAGGCCCGCTTTGCTCAGGTGCTTCGCAATTCGCCGCGGGCTATGCCGCTGCTCAGCTATCCATCGACAAGAGGATGTCCTGCACGGCATCTGATGATGCCTTGTCAATCCTTCGGGCGCACTATGAAATGCAAATCAACCTACTTTTTACGTTGAGCCGGGAGATACGAAGTCCCAGAAGGGACCACAAATAAATAGAGTCCGCACAAATGCGTGAGCGATAAAATTCAGCACCGCGAGCGACAAAAACTGCCCGGAGGGCAATCTTCCCCCGTAATGGGGGACCGAGGGGGAAATACGAAGTCCCCCAAGGGACCACAAAAAGAGCCCACACTTTCGTGTGAGCTCTTTCTGTGGTCCCAACAGGGCTTGAACCTGTGACCCTCTGATTATGAGTCAGATGCTACTAACCAACTGAGCTATGGGACCAAATTTACAAAACCGGTGCAAGACCGGTCTTGCAAATATAGTTATTTTTCCCGAGTTCCGAAACAATTCCAGCACCCGGGATGCTGATTTCTATCAGACTTTGATTTCAACCTCTACTCCTGAAGGCAGCTCGAGTTTCATAAGAGAATCGACTGTCTTTGCATTGGACTCATCGATGTCGAGGAGTCTGCAGTAAGAGTTGAGTTCAAACTGCTCACGAGACTTCTTGTTTACGAAGGTGGAGCGGTTCACAGTGAAAATCTTGGTGCTTGTAGGAAGAGGAATCGGTCCGCAAACCTTAGCGCCTGTAGAAGTCACTGTTTCAGCGATATTCTTTGCTGACTTGTCAAGCAGCATATGATCGAATGATTTGAGTTTTATTCTGATTTTCTGACTCATATCAATACTCTTTTTTCCGTTAATAATTATTCGTCGTCATCGGATGCCTTGTAACCGCTCTTCTCGATAACTTCCTTAGCCAAGCTAGCAGGAACCTCTGAATAGTGGTCGAAAGTCATTGTGCTGGTAGCACGACCAGAAGAAAGGGTTCTGAGGACAGTCACATAACCGAACTGCTCTGAAAGCGGAACGAATGCCTTGATGATTCTTGCGCCGTTGGCGGTAGAATCCATTGCATTGATCTGGCCTCTACGACGGTTAAGGTCACCGACGATGTCACCCATGTACTCTTCCGGAGTAACAACCTCAAGGCTCATGATAGGCTCGAGGAGAACCGGATGCGCTTTAGGGCAAGCGTGACGGAATGCGTTGCGGGCACAAATCTCGAATGAAAGCTGGTCAGAGTCCACCGGATGGTATGAACCATCGAGAAGGGTAACCTTGAGGGAAGGAACCTCATAGCCGGCGAGAACACCATTGGCCATAGCTGATTCGAATCCTTTCTGTACGCAAGGAACGTATTCCTTAGGCACGTTACCACCCTTGACCTGATTATCGAACTGAAGTCCGGTAACGCCCTCATCTGCAGGGCCGATTTCAACGATGATGTCTGCGAACTTACCACGACCACCAGTCTGCTTCTTGAAGAGCTCACGATGCTGAACAGTAGAGGTGATCGCCTCTTTGTAGTTAACCTGAGGAGCACCCTGGTTAATCTCAACACCGAACTCACGACGAAGACGGTCAACAATGATATCGAGGTGAAGCTCACCCATACCGCTGATGACAGTCTGACCTGTCTCGTGGTCTGATTTTACTGTGAAGGTAGGGTCCTCTTCAGCAAGTTTGCCGAGAGCGACACCGAGTTTCTCGAGGTCTGACTGAGTCTTAGGCTCCACAGCGATACCGATAACCGGATCCGGGAATTCCATAGCCTCAAGAACAACCGGATGATCTTCAGCGCAGATGGTATCACCTGTACGAAGGTCCTTGAAACCTACTGCTGCACAGATATCACCTGCCTCAACGAACTCGATAGGGTTCTGATGATTTGAGTGCATCTGATACAGACGGGCAACTCTCTCTTTCTTTCCGGTACGTGTGTTGAGCACATAAGAGCCTGCATCAAGATGTCCCTGATAAGCTCTGATGTATGCAAGACGGCCTACGAACGGATCAGTAGCAATCTTGAACACAAGACCTGCAAACGGCTTGCTTGCATCTGGTTCTACCTTTACATCCTCACCTGTCTTAGGATCTGTACCTTTGACAGCACCGATGTCGATAGGTGAAGGCAGATAACGGATAACTGCATCGAGGAGGAACTGGACACCCTTGTCCTTGTATGAAGAACCACAGGTGGCAGGAACAATCTTCATGGCGATGGTACCCTTGCGGATAGCAGCGATGATTTCGTCCCTTGTTACTGACTCAGGATCCTCGAAGTATTTTTCCATAAGAGCGTCATCGCACTCGGCAGCAGCCTCTACAAGTCTGTCTCTCCAGAGCTCTACCTCACCCTTCATATCTTCAGGGATTGGAATCTCGTGATAGTTTACAAGCTTGGTGTTGTCTGCCTCGTATTCGATGGCTTTTCTGTCGATAAGGTCAATGATACCGACAAATTTGTCTTCTGAACCGATAGGAAGGGAAATTGGAACAGCAGTTGCTCCAAGTTTGTCCTTGATATCCTTGACGCAACCGAGGAAGTCCGCACCGACGCGGTCCATCTTGTTCACGTATGCGATTTTAGGCACACCGAATTTGTCTGCCTGACGCCATACGGTCTCAGACTGCGGCTGTACTTTGCCGACAGCATCGAAAGTTGCGATAGTACCATCGAGCACACGGAGTGAACGTTCAACCTCAACAGTGAAGTCAACGTGGCCCGGAGTGTCGATAAGGTTCAGCTGATAAACATTCCCGTCGTAATGCCAGAAGGCGGTGGTTGCAGCAGAGGTAATGGTGATACCACGCTCCTGCTCCTGAACCATCCAGTCCATAGTAGCGCCTCCATCGTGCACCTCTCCAATCTTGTGGGTCTTACCCGTATAGAAAAGGATACGCTCTGAAGTTGTCGTCTTACCGGCATCGATATGCGCCATAATGCCGATATTTCTGGTAAGTCTAAGATCTCTTTTTGCCATTGTTCACGGGAATTAGAAACGGAAGTGCGCAAATGCCTTGTTGGCCTCTGCCATCTTGTGCATATCTTCTTTTCTCTTGAATGCGCCACCTTCATTGTTATAGGCAGCTACAATCTCGGCACAGAGTTTTTCTGCCATAGAGTGGCCGGAACGTTTACGTGCATAGAGTATCAGGTTCTTCATCGAAAGTGAAATCTTTCTCTCCGGTCTCAACTCTGTTGGCACCTGGAAGTTAGCTCCACCAACCCTGCGGCTCTTAACCTCAATCTGCGGGGTTACATTTTCGAGAGCTTTCCTCCAGATATCTAGAGGAGCCTTGTCAGAATCTTTCATCTTCTCGCCTACCATGTCAATGGCATCGTAAAAAATAGAATACGCGATACTCTTCTTCCCCTGCAGCATAAGGTTATTCACGAAGCGTGTTACATTTGCATCGTGAAACTTAGGATCAGGAAGTAGAATCCTCTTTCTAGGCTTCGATTTTCTCATTTTTGTGAAAAATTAAAGTGAAAATTGGTAATGAAAATTACTTCTTAGATTTCTTTGGTCTCTTGGCTCCGTAGAGAGAACGGGACTGTGTCCTGCCTTCTACACCAGCGGTATCCAAAGCTCCTCTAAGGATGTGGTAACGAACACCAGGGAGGTCCTTTACACGACCGCCTCTAACAAGCACGATTGAGTGCTCCTGGAGGTTGTGACCTTCGCCTGGGATGTATGCGTTGACCTCTTTTGCATTAGTGAGACGTACACGGGCAACCTTACGCATTGCTGAGTTAGGTTTCTTAGGTGTGGTTGTGTACACACGCACGCAAACGCCTCTCTTCTGAGGGCAAGCATCCAGCGCACGAGACTTGCTCTTCACAGCAAGCACCTCGCGTCCTTTGCGAACTAATTGTTGAATTGTTGGCATAAATGATTGTAAATCTTTAATTTATGTTACTTTCCCCAATTTTGGGGGCTACAAATTTACACATAATTTTTTAATTGACAATAAAATACTTGATTTTTACAGTTTTACGTCAATGATGTTAGGATAATGGTCAGTCAGCTTGACGGTGTACTCCTCCATGATGCAGTCGAAGACGCGGACCTCCACAGATGCGGAAGGGTCATATACGAGACAATGGTCTATCGCCCCCGCTTCACGTTCCGGGCCACGCCTGCGGCTCACAGTAGAATAGCCGTCCTTAGGACTGCAGATATGATGGCCGTTGTGAGTGTCGCCATAGACCGTAGCCACCTTATAGCAAGGCTTGTAGCCGCCCTGAATCATCTGCTGAATCGGAACCGTGCCCTCCTCGCAATTCATGTCGCCGACCACGAAAACCGGGACGTCACCGAACTTCGCACGGATAATCTCAGCCTCAGCCATCACAAGACGCAGCTGCGAAGCCCTCGCCATCGTGCTGCCAGGCTGAGCCTTGTCACTCTTCCACCACAGATGCGTTCCGATAATCGCGAACACCTTGCCATCAGCCTTTCTCCTGAACACGGCCGAAGTAAATGACTTGGAACCATGATTGCACCACCTTGCCGGAGTGTACATATTATAATATACGTATATCGGCTCGAGAGTCCTCTTATTGTAGAATATAGGAGTGTTGTTCCAGTCTTCCTTTGATTCCCAGGCTATTACATAACCTTTCTTCTCCACCAGCGGGTAAAACTCATTGTGCATATGCGCAGAATACTCCTGGAAAGCGAAAACGTCAGGCATATAATCCTTCACCAGACGAGCGAATTGCGGAGCCCTCCGGAAATCCCTCGGGTCCTCCCCTATTTCCTTCCACTTCGGCGGAATCGTATCTTGGCTGTAGTCCCAGATATTGTCATCCAGAATGCGGAGATCCGCGCCCTCGGCAATCTTGAACTTTGCTCCGAAAGCCGGACTTTTCTGCGCCGATGCCGGCTGCCGGCTGCCCATAAAGGTCAATGTCAATGCAGATGCAACTAACAATCTGAGTATCCTGCTCATAGTCAATGAATTGATTTGATGATGTATTAAAAACTGTGTCAGTCAGGGACAATCCATTGTCAAGGAAAGTTCCCCTACAGATGGGCAAAGTTATGATTTATTCCGTTTATTTTACCTAAATTTGGGGACCTTTTGAAAAACGACAGATATTATGGCAAAAACATTGACAAACAGGAAATTGGTCTGTGCGGCAGCATTGACACTCTTGGCAGTCTCCGGAATGGCGCAGAGCCGTCAGGAGAGGATGGTGCGCACGCCGAACTACGAGTTGGCAGAGAGATTCTCCGCCAAGCGCATTGGCCAGATGGTTTTTTCCACTTCCGTAAGACCGGTCTGGTTCCGTAACGGAGATAAGTTTCTGTACGCATGGAAGACATCAGACGGAACACAATACTATATAGCGGACCCGAAAGCGGGCAAAACCGAGCCGGTATTCGACATGGACAAGCTCGCGATGCAGATTACCGAAATCATGCGTGACCCGTTCGATGCCAAGCACTTGCCGATAAGCAACATCAGCATTGACCCGGAAAACGACGGCATCCTGAAATTCGACATCAAGAGCACCAAGGAGAAAACAGATACGACGGGAAAAGCCACAGGCGAGAAGCTGACATATCATTTCCGCTATGAAATCGCCGGAAAGAAGCTGACATACGACACCGCCGACAAGAAGGAAAAATATCCGGACTGGGCAAATGTGTCTCCGGACGGTCTGACAGGTGTGTATATGAAGAATTCCAACCTCTTCTATATGGACACCCTGAACCTGCGCAAGGCAGCCGAAGACCCGAAGGACAGCACGCTGGTCGAGCACAGGATAACATCAGACGGATACAAGGACTTCTGTTACGGCATAAACAACTACAGCGGAAACACCGAGACAGACACGACCAAGAGGGTATTTCCGTCGGAACTGGTATGGTCGCCGGACTCCAGGCACATTGCAGTGATGCGTTGGGATATGGCACCGCTCAAGGACTTCTGGGTCATCAATTCATTGACTCAGCCACGTCCGACACTGGAGACTTACAAATACCAGATGCCTGGAGAGCCGGGGCCTAAGGGCCACCTGTACGTATTCTCCACCTCTGACTGGACCTCCAGACAGGTGAAAATCAATGCGTTCAAAGATCAGGACCTCATCATGCAGCCGGATGTCCGTACTACCGACGACCAGTTCGACGAGTTCTACGGTTCGCGTTGGCTCGGAGATGACAACGGGTTCTATCTTACCCGTATGAGCCGTGACTTGAAACGCATGGACATCTGCTACGTGGGTGTGGACAGCGATTCGACCAGGACCGTTATTTCCGAGAGGATGAACACTTACGTGGAAAGCAGACAGACAAGACTTCTGGACGGCGGAAGAAAAATGATTCATTGGTCCGAACGCAACGGATGGGCGAATCTTTATCTCTACAATGCTGACGGGACATTGATAAGAAACCTTACCGAAGGGGCATATCATGTGGACGACGTGCTCGCAGTCAATGAAAAGGAGGGCTATGTCCTGTTCCGCGCATGCGGTAAGGAAAAAGGAGAGAACCCATATCAGATGCATGTTTACAGGGTAAGTCTGCAGGGCGGTGAGCCGAAAATGCTCGACATTCCGGACATGAACATTGACGCGATAGCCTCTTACGACGGCAAGTATTTCATTGCCAATTATTCCCGCGTGGACTACAAGCCGACTTCTGCGCTTTTCGATGCGGCAGGAAAGAAAGTGTGCGACCTCGGCGAGGCTGACTTCTCGCTTCTTTTCGCTGCGGGTTACAAGTTTCCTGAGAGGTTCAAGGTCAAGGCGGCAGATGGTATAACAGACCTCTATGGAGCCATCTACAAACCATTTGATTTCGATTCCACAAAGGTCTATCCTACATGCGATTACGTATATCCGGGCCCTCAGGTGGAAGCCAACAACATTTCGTGGAGCAGAGGTTTCACGAGGACAGACAGGCTGGCTCAGCTCGGGTTCATTGTCATAACTGTAGGCAACAGGGGCGGTCATCCGGACAGGTCCAAATGGTACCACAACTACGGCTATGGCAATCTCCGCGACTACGGCCTCGAGGACCAGAAATATGCAATACAGCAGCTTGGGGCAAGGTACAGTTGGATTGACCTGAACAGGGTCGGCATCCACGGACACTCCGGCGGCGGTTTCATGTCCACAGCAGCGATGCTCAAATACCCTGACTTCTTCAAGGCTGCAGTTTCCTGCGCGGGAAACCATGACAACAGCATCTACAACAGGTGGTGGAGTGAGCAGCATCACGGAATCACGGAGAAAGTGGAGGCAGGCGATACCACATTCGTATATTCTATCGAAACGAATCCGGAAATCGCTTCCAATCTGAAGGGACACCTCATGCTCGTGCACGGTGACATCGACAACAATGTCCATCCTGCCAATACCATTCGCGTGGTCAATGCCCTCATCCGTGCGAACAAGCGTTTCGACATGCTGATTCTTCCGGGACAGAGGCACGGATTCGGAGACATGAACGAGTACTTCTTCTGGAGAATGGCTGACTACTACTGCGAATGGCTGATGGGCAGCAGCAAACGTGACGAGGTGAATATCAAAGAAATGAACAACGACTGATTATGAACAATATTATATCATCATCGGGCTTGTCGCTGTGTATCGGCGCGGCCCTTCTCCTCGCTTCCTGCAATGACCAGGAGGTGAAGGTAAACAGTGTCAATGTCAATGTGACAGAGGCGCTTTCTCCTGAGCGGAGCGACTCCGTCCGGGTCAATGTCAATGCAGAATATCCTGTAGATGGTCTTGTGGACAGTGTAAAGAACTCTATCTGCGAGATTATCGTGGAGGCCACTTTCGGCTCTGACTACTCGGGACTTTCTGTGGAAGATGCGGCCAACCGCTGGGCTGGCGATTTCGTGGCCGAGTACAAGAAGGCCAACCTGGAGCTGCTCAGTGAAGCCCAAGGTGATGAGGCCAATGACATGGGAGCGGGTTTCTTCTCCTGGGAGAACAAGCTGGAAGGCTATTTTTCCGGAAGGCACGACAACATCATCACATACACGGTTTCCAACTACGTGTTCGAGGGTGGCGCACACGGCTCCACAGTCGAATCGTCAGTAAACATTGACCTGAAGACTGGCAAGCAGGTGACAGAGGAGGATTTCTTCATCCCGGGCTACAAGGAGGCGCTTTCCGCATTGCTCTCCGCCCATCTTCACGATGAAATGCCTGACCAGGAGTCTTATGACGCGCTCTTCATCAAGGACCTTGAGCCGAATGGCAATTTCAAGGTTTCGGAGCAGGGTGTGACTTACGTTTACGGCCAGTATGAAATCGGGCCATATTATCTCGGAATCATAAAGGTTACCCTTCCTTGGAATGAACTTGGGGACCTTGTCAGAGAACATCCGACGAAATAATCTTTCACAAACAAATAAACATAAAAATCTTTTATGAAGACATTGCGAATTTTTACAATGTTCGCCCTCTCTTGTGCGCTGCTCTCATGCGGTAAAGAGAAAAACGGGGGGGGGGTGACATTTCTCAGCTTCCGTCACCAAAGGTGATTCAGGACGAAGCCAAGACCACCAAGACATCAGTAGCCGCTTTCTGGACCGAAGTCGCAGGAGCAGCAAGCTACAACGTCATTTTCGACGACCAGGACGTGGTGTCCACTACGGAGAAGGAGATGGCATGGGACAACTTGGAGACCAACTCCACCCATACGCTCAAGGTTCAAGCCGTTTCTGCTGACAAGAATGCGTTCAATGATTCAGAATGGAGTGTTGCTGTCCTCACCACCACCGAGGACACGGAACTCGACACGCCGTTCACCATGAGTTTCCACGACGTCACATTCTACAATGCGCAGGTGACCGTCAATGCCGGCAACTATACAGACAAGTATTTCTTCAATGTTACACCTAAAGTACTGTTTGACAAGGACTACAATGGCAACGTACGTGCATTTGCAGAGGATTATATCGCCCAAGTCAAGCAGTTGGCTGAACTCAGCGATAAGACCTTCGGAGATATGTATCTCATCCTCAGCTATTCCGGCAAAATGGAAGGGATAGTACCTTCACTTGCTTCCGAGACTGAGTACATCGCCGTAGTTTTCGGTGTGGACATCAACGGTCTTATCACCACGGGAGTAGCATCAGAGACATTCAAGACAGAGAAGGACCCGGGCGTACAGAAATCCGATATGACATTTGAAATCAATGTCGAGCAGCCGACAGGGACCTCCGCAATAGTCGAGGTAACCCCGTCAAAAGATGACGAGTATTATTTCTTCACTGCGATAAACAAGTCCCAGTTATCTACGACTGTGGGTGGGGACACCGACGAAGCCATCTTGAACTACTACTCCAAGTTGTTCGACGCTCATCTGAAAGACGAATCCTTCGAAGAGTTTGCAAGCAAGAACTTCTCCAAAGGGAAGGATTCCTACAAATTTGCATCCTTGCCTGACAACAGTGACTTTCTGGTAGTTGCATTCGGCGTGACATACCACGGTGAAATATGTATGGCGACCACTGACCTTGTCAGGAAAGAGTTCAAGACAGGTGAAGGCGCTCAGAAGCCGGGCGAGAAGGACATTGAAATCGTAGTGAACAAGCTCACAGCCACGGACTTGGAGTTCACAGTCGTTCCGTCTGACGACAACCTTTACTTCGTATATGATTGGCATTCTTATGACGAATTCAAGGGCCTCACGGATGAGGAAATCATGACAAAAGTCATAAAAGAAAGAAGCGGAGAAGGCCTGTTCTGGTATACTGCCAGCAAAGGCTCTATGACTAGACACAACTTCAATCCATTGACCACCGGCAAGGAATATATCATCTATGCATTCTATGTGGAAAAAGACCCGAACAACGAATATAGTGCCGTTCCGTCAAGCGGTCTGTTCAAGAAAATCGTAGTTCCTGGAGAAGGCGAGGCTCAGGAGCCGGCTCTTTCTTTCACTATCTCCGAGGATGAAGTGACCACTTCATCGCTCAAGGCGACGGTAACGCCATCCGATGCGACAGTAAAGTATTTCAGCTATGTACTGGAAGCATCCAAATTCAGTGAAAAGACTGACGAGGAAATCGTCAAGGCTGTGAAAAACGAACTTGGATACGAAATCCTCGGATACGAGAAGACAGGTACGACCGTGGTTTCCAAGGGCAAACTGAAATCCAATACCGAATACTACGTGGTAGTCTTCGGAGTGGATCCGGACAAGGATTACGCTGCTACCACTTCTGTGACCAAGAGGCTGTTCAAGACCAAGGTCGAGAGCACTACACCTCCTTCCGGAGAAAAGGCTATCGATATCAATGTCAAGGAACTTACAGCAACCAAGATTTCTGTAGATTTCATACCTGGAGATCCTGATATGGAGTACGTGGCAAGTATCTATAAGGCTGCCAAATTCGAAGGAATGAGTGACGAGCAGATCATCAAGTCTGTTTCAGAAGAATTTGCCTACGAAATTGTTTATGGGGCGGGCGAGCTCCCTAAAGGCAACTACAACAAGTCCTTTGTTGAACTCGCTGCTAATACCGAATATGTCATCGTGGCATTCGGCGTAAAGAACGGCAGCGCCATCACCGGCCTCTTCAAACAGTCAGTGACTACCCCTGCAGAATAACATTTCGACACACATATTGAAAGATTCAGCCCGGCACGAAAATGTACCGGGCTGATTTTTTTAGAAACGATATGCAACAAATCCGATTATTGCCCGTCAAGAGTATAGAAGATTTGATAGATTTGCAGTGCAAGCGGTAAAAAGGATATGGGCATTGATGACAAAAAAGCGACGGAACTGTTCCGGCAATACGGTAAAAGGCTGTACAATACGGCCTTGCGCATCACATTGTCATCAAGCGAGGCGGAAGAAATCATGCAGGAGACATTGATCCGATTCCTTACGGGCGGCAGGAGACCTGACGATGAATGGGCGTGGCTGCGGCGGATGTGCATAAACAGGTCGATAGACTTCCTGCGCCGCGAAAAGCGCTTCGTGAATATCGACAACGCATTCGCTTCTGCTGAACCTGCTCTTGCCGATGACAATGAAGAGGTCTGGTCCGGATTGGACGGAAAAGTGTTCCCGATGGTGATGGACCTGCTGAAGGCAATGCCGGACGGATACCGGACGATATTGACATTGAAGCTTGTAGAAGACATTGATTATAAAGAGATTGCGTCAATGCTGGGAATCAGCGAGTCCTCTGTCCGAAGTCAATACCTCAGAGGCCGCAGAAAACTTGCAGAGAGGCTAAGAGAAAAATTGAAAGTCAATGATTATGAATGATATAGAAAAATATTTCGACAACTATAGAAGCCTTGCAGATGAGGCCGGAGCAGATCCGTCCGTCTCCGAGCAGGATTTTCTCGGGCGGCTCCATAAAGAGCGTGCAAGGAAACGTTTCCGCAGACGTACAATTGCATTGACCTTTGTCGGGATGGCGGCAGCATTGACAATTCTCGTCATTCTGCGATGGCCTGTGGCTCAGGTCGATCCGGTCGAGGTCTATATGACGAACTATCGGGAAGGCGTGGCGCCGCTGCTTTCGGAGGTACGGGAGATGGAGATGTCTTCCGAGCTGTGCAGGGAAATGGACTTGTCGGAGGTCATTGAGGAGCTGCTTAATTCTCCGGACAGCATGATCGGGGGGCTTGACGGCCTTGGAAATGCTGAAAAACTGGAGGTTACGAGGAAGTATTGCGACAGCAGCCTGGAAGAAATCAGGGCCCTGTACGGCGAATGTTGTCAGGCATATTATACTGGTGCTCAGAATGTTAATGAAATCTAAATTATCAATGTTATGAAAAAGAATCTTTTTGTGCTGATATTGCTTTGCGCGATATCCGTGATTCAGGTCAATGCTGGTGAAAATCCTGCTGTGAGACGGGAATATGATTTTACGTCTTTCAATGCTATCCGTACCGTGTCTGACGGCCAGACAGTTTCCGGAAGGGGCCGATTCGTCTCTACAAATTATAAAATATCATTGGTCAAGTCGGATCACTATAAAGTCATTATGGAAGTGTGGGACAGGGATGACATCGACCTGTTCGAAATCAGGCAGACCGGAAGCGCCCTGGAACTGGTGAAGAAAATGAAGAAGTATCCGTATCGCAGTTCGAATGTAAGTATCCCGAGCGCGACCGTAACCATATATACGCCTGAGTTCCCGAGCGTTACGTTGAGCGGAAACTCTCAGATGAGCGTGTCCGGCGGCGCGTTTTCGGGTGAGAGACTGGCGGTCAACATGTCCGGAATAACTAAACTCGAAGGGCTTTCCGGAACGTGGGACAAGGCGACTATCACTATGAGCGGTTCCACCAAGATTGACAACCTGACTCTGACGTCCGGCTCTTGCCATATCACGTGCAGCGGAGTTGCTGAGATAGGCGGCATTTCCTCGATAAATTCGGATAATGTAGTCTTGTCCATGTCGGGTACGTCCAAGATCAGTCTGGAGAATTTCCGTTCTGAGTCCATCAATGCGACAGCCAGCGGCGTGAGCAAGTTCAAGACGTTAGAAGTCAATGCCGGTGAACTGTGCGCAAATCTCTCCGGCACGTCATCTTTCAATTTATCCGGGGCAATCAGAAAGGTCTCTGCTGATATGCATGGCGCGGCATCTCTGTCCCTCAAAGGGACCGGAAATGAGCTGGCCGTCTCTGGCAGCGGAACTGCTGTTGTCAATGCCGAGAAATTTACGGTGAAGGATGCGTCATTGAATCTGTCCGGGGTGTCCGGGGCCTCCGTCACTGTTACTGAAAAGCTTGAGACCGAGACATCCGGGAACTCCCACATAGATTACTACGGCCGCCCGAAGTCCGTAATCAACAAATCAAGTAACGTAGTAAGGCATTGATTTAGTTTACATATATTGAGGCTCAATGCATCTGTTGAGCGTTTCTGCCCGCCGCATCTGGAGTGATTCCATATGCGGCGGTTTTTGCTTGCAAAAAATCTTAAAAAGGTGTATATTTACAGCGGAGAAAATCTCGAAAAGGTGTATAATATAATGAAACAAAAATCTCAAAAAGGTGCAGATACTATCATTATGAAGCGTAAAATATATCAGCAACTACTTGACTGGAAGGAGAAAAGAAACGGAGAGGTGGCACTACTTATAGAGGGAGCGCGACGCATCGGAAAGAGTTATATTGTAGAGGAGTTCGGTAAGAATGAATACGAATCATATATTCTCATCGACTTCAATAAGGCTCCCAAGATGGTTAGAGACTGGTTTGATCTCTATCTTGAGGATCTCGACACGCTGTTCCTCTACCTGAGCCAACACTATAAAGTGAGGCTTCACGAACGCAAATCACTCATCATCCTTGACGAGGTGCAATTGTGTCCCAGAGCGAGAGCTGCCATCAAGTTTCTGGTGGCTGATGGTCGATATGACTACATTGAGACAGGTTCACTGGTAAGCATCAAGAAAAATACGCAAGGTATCGTACTCCCCTCAGAAGAACGCCCCATTCAGATGTATCCGATGGACTTTGAAGAGTTTCTATGGGCCACAGGCAACGAAATGCTGATGGAGTTGATACGGACGAGGTTTGCTGAACGGAAGCCGATGGGGCAGGCCTTCCATCGGCAGGCAATGGATGCTTTCCGACTCTATATGATAGTGGGAGGAATGCCGCAGGCTGTCAAAAAATATGTTGAGACCAAAGATTTTGATGCAGTAGATGCTGCTAAGCGCGACGTACTGACCATCTATCGTAACGACATTTTCAATTATGCGGGTGAGATAGCTGACAAGGTAGTATCAATCTTCGACCAGATACCATCTCAGCTCTCCAAGCACGAAAAGAAGTTCCGGTTATCTGCCCTTAAGCCTGGTGCGAAATATCGCGATTGGGATGACGCGTTCTTTTGGCTAAAGGATGAAAGAGTGGTCAATATCTGTTACAATTCGACCGAGCCGAACATCGGGCTGAAGATGAACGAAGACCGCACAACCTTGAAATGTTATATGAATGATACTGGCTTGTTAATCAGTCACGCTTTCGATGAAAAAGGGATTGTCTCGTCTGAGATATACCAAAAGCTGCTTTTTGGAAAACTGGAAGTAAACGAGGGAATGCTGATTGAGAATATAGTAGCCCAAATGCTTACAGCCAACGAAAACAAGCTTTTCTTCTATGGCAAGTCGTCAGACGCTGTTGAGAAACGTATGGAGATTGACTTCTTGCTCCAAAAGAACAAGGTAACCAGCCGCCACAATATCCGTCCGATAGAAGTCAAGAGCGGAAAGAACTACACGTTATCTTCCTTAACTAAGTGTATGAAAAGGTTTGGCGAACACATGACCACGCCCACTGTACTTCATGCAGCCGACTATAAAGAAGAAGATAATATCACCTATCTTCCGCATTATATGACGCCATTATTGTAAATATGGCTAGACATGAAACCACCTGGCGGGAGAGTTAGATTTTCATGCTGGTAATAAAACACATAACCGGCCACAAATCGCGACCGGTTATCTAATTTCCCGCTTAAAATGAAACACCTAGTTTAAAACCTATCTGGTTCTGTTTGTATTTGACTTCTGCATTCATAACAGTCGTCTTGCAACTATATCTTTCGTATAATAAGGTCAATTTCATTCCGACCTTCTTACTCATCGGAAAATGTAAGCCAAACTCAGGACGGAACATTAAACCACCTGTCATATCATACGTATAATCGAGTTTTGTTCCTACATCCACCCCAGCTGTCAAATCCAGTTTTCGAGCAACTGGAAAATAAGCTTTTACATCAACGAATATCGGGAAGATTATGGCTTCATCTGAAAGTTCAGCGGTCGCTCCTATACCCGCACCGGCGAAAAGATAACGTGAGAAGCGCACACCATTGATTACTTCCAGGTTAAGGTTATTAAGTTCTTCACTCATATCGTACGAATAGGAAACATTCACCTCTCCTTGATATTTGAAGTACTTGACATCCTGAGCACCGATGCCGAGCGGCAAGACCAATAAAGCCAATAGGCACAATATGCGATTCATTTTCATGGTTTTTGGATTTGAAAACATGTATTAATTTTTTTGAATTTAGCTATTTTTTTTTTGAGCAAATTGTTACAAAAATGTTAAAAACAGCCATAATATCTTGTGAAGTCGTGGAGCATAAGTCACTGTACCATAAAAATTCATGTCAATTCCGTTCCGAATAAACGTTTTAAGTTACACCAAATGGGTTTTCAGAGGTGTTTGGTTCCGCAAAAACGTTTATGTGGTACAAAGTACGCACTATGTGAGAAAAAGGCGAGTGTATAACATAAATAAACCACCTTGCTGGTGAGTTGAATTGCGAGTTGAATTGCGAGTTAGAACTAGCTGATAAACAAAGTGTTATCTCATCAAGATAAATGCCTGATTGAGAGAAAACTGCGAGTTGTAGGCATGTTAGAGAGTCTTGAATGGCATTGACGAGATTAGCCACGCTGCGCGTGCCTTTTCTCCGCTCCTTGAACGCAATGCCACACCAGAGCAACGAGAGCGCCAAGTGGACATCGCGGACGTGCTTCTGGAGGAAATGCTGAAGCAGAAATGACGTGATATGGAAATGTCTTTGTCAAAAACGGTGCTGAATAACTCAAACATCTCAAGTAACTAAGATAACATCATTAACTTAATTAACGGATACAAGATGCTGATGATAATGAGCTTACTGCGCATTGTTGTCAGTATCTTCATTATCATTACATTACTCGACAGGCGACTTGCGGAATGAGGATATCTTTTCTGCTAATATGATTGCATGAAGTTGCATATAATACCGGACCAATTTTACGGAAAGTGTTGAAAAATCGTTATTTTTGTAAGAGTACGTGGATAACTCAATTTAATTACGCAACTATGAGTTATCTTGGCTATTCCGATATTTGGAAGTGTTGAAAATAGACTGACATTGGAAGTAGACCGTCTAATGGAATAAACATAAATTAGTGTAAGACAATTTATTGTATATTTGTGTTATGGATACACATAAACTTCTATATGGTGGTGAGCGTGTAACGCTCGAATGCAAAAGGGCGTCAAAGGGCTTGCCAGCTTCACTTTGGGAAACCTATTCAGCTTTCGCCAACACATACGGAGGAACAATACTGCTGGGTGTGGTTGAGCACATGGACGAGCCGGATAAATCCAAACGATTTGAAATAATCGGAGTTGACGATGCCGACAAGATTCGTAAGAACTTGTGGGATATTGTCAATAACAAGGAGAAAGTTAATGTAAACCTCTTGAAAGATGATGATGTTCAAACCCTTGACGTCGAAGGCAAAGCAATTGTTACCATTAATGTGCCTCGTGCAGACTATACCATACGTCCCATCTACATCAATGGCAACCTGTCGAAAGGGACCTTTAAGCGCAATCATGAAGGCGACTATCATTGTTCAGAGCAAGAATTGAAGATGATGCTCCGTGACGCTAATGAAGCCGGTAACGACCGAATGATTTTGGAGTATTATACAATGGATGATATTGACATTCCAACCCTGGAGCGATATCGTATCATGTTCAAGACAAGTAATCCAGACCATGTTTGGAATGGACTTGACAATAAGGAATTCCTAAAGCAACTTGGTGGTTATGCCGTCAACCGCAAGGATGGAGTGGAAGGATTGACGATGGCAGGTCTGTTGATGTTCGGTAAAGGCCTGCCGGTAAGGGAAAGGTTTGATAACTTGCGTATGGACTATATTGATAAGTCTCATTTGATTGGTGACCAGCGATATAGCGACCGTCTTACGTATGATGGCACATGGGAGAACAACCTTTTCAACTTTATAAGGTCCTTGCTGCCAAAACTGACAAGTGACTTGCCGCGCCCGTTCAATATGGAAGGAGTTGTTAGAAATGACGACACCCCGCAGCATAAGGCGGTACGCGAGGCGGTGACAAACATGATAATACATGCTGATTTCATGGTGAACGGACTGCTAAGGATTGAAAAGTATGATGATCGCATCGTTCTTACCAATCCTGGTTTATTGAAATTGCCGTTAGAGCAGATATATCATGGTGGAGAGTCAAAAGCCAGGAACCAACGAATGCAGAATATGTTCCGAATGATTGGCTATGGTGAGAACCTTGGTTCTGGCTTTCCGCTCATTCTCAATGCTTGGAATGAAAAACACTGGCTCAAGCCAGAACTTCAGGAACAGCCGGAGTTGATGCAAGTGAAATTAACCCTACATGTTCAACCTGACCCAATAAGTGGACCAGTAAGTGGACCAGTAAGTGGACCAGTAAATGGACCAGTAAATGGACCAGTAAATGGACCAATAAACTTGACCGATAGGCAGGAGCTGATTTTGCAAATGTTTGCTGATGACAAAAGCCTGAGTATTGGAAAGCTTTGTGAAAAGACAGGTCTTCCCGCTACTACGGTTAAACGTGAGATTGCATTCCTCAAAAAGTCTGGTTATCTGGAACGTATCGGGAGTTTTAAAACTGGATATTGGAAAGTAAATTCGCTCTTCACGCGCTCCGTTTCCAGCTCTGATGTTTAACAAAAACGCCTTTCCATGGTTCGGTTGGATTCGCTCCCTATCGGTCGCGCATCCCTGACCCTGCCATGGGCAATCTTACGAATGACGGTGGAGAAAGCTGGCGCCGGCATGTGACGGCTTGGCTTTTTCGTTCGGCACAAATCCACTCATAACCGCACAAGTCCGTAATCAACAAATCAAGTAACGTGGTAAGGCATTGATCAGGATCTAGTCCTCTCCAGATTTCGTCGCTCGCGCTCCGACATCTCGCTCCGCCTGCGGCGGGGCTTTACAAAACGAGAAAAGAGAAAACAGCGTTCAAGTGAACTTGACGCTGTTTTCTCTTTCTCGTTTTGCGGAGAGGACGAGATTATTACCTTTGTCGCATTCTGTCGCACATTATCGCATAAAACATCAACAGGATGGTTTAAAAGAGTGATTTTGTCCATTCTTGCTTCATATCAACGCCTTTGCAAAACCTCCTTTTTCAATGCTATCTTCTCATCTTGGTGCATCTTTTATGGATTAAAAATGCACTATTTCTCACTCATATTATTTATTAATAATCCATTTCGCAGCATTATAAGGAATCCCATCCGAAAATTACTCCAGATATTAAAAATCCTATACCAAAGCTTATTATACCCAATACTGCCCATTTCCCTAGTATTGATGTAATCGGAGACTGAAAAAAAGATTCCCAAAGTGATTCAAAATCTTCATAGTTCGTCATCCAATTGAGCAGCGCAAATAATCCTCCAGATATAGTGAAACAACAGCACTGTGCACCATTATATGAGCCTTCAACTAGCCCCCAAACACCCGAGACGACAAAAAATAGCCCCAAAAGAAATCCAATAATTTTTTCAAGACAACCCATATTAAATATAGCTTGTTGTTATCATTCATCCTCCTCATCTTCACTCTCTAAGCCAATGCCATCATCTTCGTCTAACGATTGATCGAATGGGATTATCTCTAATGAGAAGTCTGATTCTTCGCATGTACTCAGATAGGTATATTTTCCGTAATATTCTTTTCCATCTAGAATACCAACGAATCGACCTATAGCATGATTATCAGCATTATACTCCGTTAAAGTAATTTGAATTCCATCAGGCGTGCTTTCTTCCGTACCAATAATCTGAAATCTATCCTCTTTTGCTGATTTATGGCAAACCGTTCCTTTAATTTTTTTCTCATAAAACGAAAGAGACATTACAATATTCAAATTATCAGCAATTTCTCCTTCATAATAAACCGTCATGTCCGGAGTGCCAGTGAACGATTCATATATTTCTTCATCAGAATCAGAATCAGCCTCCATGCCAACATTACTGTTTATTTGTAATTCTTGGTCTGATTTCTGACTTGGCATTATGTTGTCAAGGCCGTTATCAAATTGAGCGCTTTTAGATAAAGTGGAATTGTGGCATGCCTTAGGAATAAATACTCCTACCAAAGATAATAGCGTGATTACACTGGCATATAATAAGATTTTCCCAACATGCTTCTTTGACGACATGGAAGACGCGAAACTATCATCCTTATTTTTCTCAGGCTGAACAGTCTGGGTAGACTGAGATTCTTTCAGTGGGCATGATATAAGTGTAGAGTCTTGAATAGAGGAGACATTCTCGACAGGAGAAATATTATCTTTTATATGATCATTAGATTTGGGGCTGTCCTGGTTGCTGTCAATAATTGAAACGGCTATTGACGAGGTGAAAATGTCAACATGAGGTTTTGCAAGTTTCCTCATGTTTTTGCGATATTCTTTCTTCAATGCACTCACACCCCAACCATTGTCAACACGAGCATCTGATTCCTTCTTAATTGCGTTAGCCTTAGAAATCATCTGTTTTGTGATTTTCCTGAATATTTCAGTTGTGATAACACCGCGACTAACAAGATTTTTCACAAGAAATAAATGTTCCACATCTTCTCCGAAGTGTGGCACACGTGTTTTAGATATGATAGTTATTGGTATTTGAACCTGATTGGCAGAGCACGTGCCATAAGACTGTTCATTAAAAGCATCCGTATAAATAGCCTCCAATCGATCTGTATCCTCTACTTCAGTGTTAATATAAACCTTATGCCTTTCGTCTTTTTTCTCAAAATAACTTGGGAATATTCGCTCAAGCATTCTTCTTATATACCCACGAACAAGAGGCCTATACCATAGTTCAAAGCCGTCAAGGAAAACAGACTCCCCCGAGAATGACAGCGTTTTTGTTCCAGTTTTGGAAAAAAGCAGAGCAGTCCGTTCCTTTCCATTGACCGGGATTGTAATCAATTGCTGGAATTTAAAACCATCTCTAGCCAACATCTGAAAATCTTCTTCAATTTGTTGCTCAATCTCGCTTTTATACTTTCGGTTACTTTCAGATTCACACTGTGCAGAATAAAACGGGAATCCACTGATTCTTCTATCAGAACTTGATTCCTCCAATCTATATATTTTATTGGCGGCCTTAACCACATCATCATTGTATGCATCATTATAAAAGTCTATATGCTGTTCTCCTGATGGGTATTTCGAACGAAAGCCAATCTTTAGCCTTGTTTTCTTTATATTCGCTTCTTTTTCTGCGAGCTCTTTATCATCAATACAGATAATCGGACCAAGATAAACCCTATACTCAGGGATATAGTCAACTTTCTCGAATCGTATAGCCATATGTTGCCCTTGATCTGCCAAATCATACCCCACACGACAATTATGGGTAAATACAGCTTCGTCGCAGTATGCATATCCTTTTCTTGCAATTTCATTAAGGCTGTCTGATAATTCTTTCTGAACAGCCATATACTCTTCCTTATAGGCGTATTGAGCTGTTTTGTATACAATCTTTGCCTTTTTTTCCTTTTTAAAAATAAAAATGTGAGAACAGCCTAGATTTGGTTGGAAGTTGGGACATATTTCAATGTCATTAATCACATGAGCTTTGAACATATTACTATAGTTTTAAAAGTTATTGACATATAATCGAGTAGGAGGAAAACGAAGTAGTTTTCTTCCTACTTTCGTTTTCCGACC
>ERZ857965.471-NODE-471-length-58212-cov-31.372457_pt1 | contig 58212 bp, 91 predicted proteins | sample MGYA00519758_ERZ857965 | MGnify/ENA primary metagenome ERZ857965 (study PRJEB31778, sample SAMEA3449381) | human gut metagenome | biome: human gut; feature: human-associated habitat; material: faeces | place: United Kingdom | collected 2010/2012 ... | reverse complement strand
CTGTCTGCGTTAGTCATTGTTATCACCTCCAATTTCTATAGTCAGCAATTTTTCAGCCTTTGGATTGCCTAGTTTCAATTCTTTAATTTGAAATCTATACTTATAGGCATCCTTTCCAATCTTTTCAAATAGTTTCTTTCTTGCTTCTGTTTTGCTTGGTTCACAAATACCAAATTGAAATTCTTTCTTTTTGGTATTCCAGACACCATAGCGTTTCTTACGATTCATTCAGCACCTCTCAATTCTTTATTGTCTATACCAATGTTTTTTCCCATCCGAAAACTCCACTTCGATTATGTGTGGTAAATTGGAATGTGCATTATATCTAGTGTTTGTGATTTTAACGCATTTGCTATGGTCTTTTTCACATTGCAAAGCACCTTCTTTGTTGCAATAATCGGTATGGCAAATATCACAAGTATATAATTCTTTCTTAGTCATTTTTTCCACCTCTCAATTCTTTCAGTTTTGTTTCTGCTTTGGATTCTCCTAATTCAATGCCAGCAAGACATCTACTTGCATAAGCCTCTTCGTAACACCAAAAATAACTCCGTCAATGGACATTCAGAACACTTACACTCTTCGTGGTGACAAGTTGCTTTAGTATGAACACATTCTCTGTGTTCTACTTTATCATCAGCAAGTGGCAATTTAACAAGTCTGCCCAGTTCCTCTAAATCCTCATACTCTTTTAATTTAAAGTACACTTTCCGCCAGTATTCAGCATTATCAATCAATGTAGGTATTTCTTTGTTGCTATTAGTTAATCTTTTCATTACAGTCTCCTTTCTTGATGTATATAAATTTTGAACCGTTTTTTGTCCAACAAACTATTGCGTTAGGAATTTGCTCACAATCATCCATTCCATCAACATATAATCCACAAGCCGGTCTATAATCAACTATGGTTTCTGAAACAAGAGATTGTGCTTCTTTCAACACATCGCTATATTTCATTTTCTTCTCAATCTTTTCCGCCCACAAATCTCGCTCATATTTTAGATGCTTGATAAATCCGTCAAGTGTATCAATATCACTAAAATATATTTCTGCTCTGACCGTAGACATTGACTGCTTTAATTCATCGTTGCTTACATTGTGACCTCTTGGAAATTTTTTCTTACTGTCCAAGATTGCAAACATCAAACCATTCTTAAAATTTGGATGATGATATGCGGTTAAAATCTTTGTTCCCAAACCCATCATTATTGGATATTGTCTTTTTAACATTTCATTTGCTCCTTTCTCCTATGTCAATATCAAAGCACTTCTTACAAAGTTTTCTTTCTTTTTCATAAGCCTTTGCATATTCCTGTGTTGATTCTGCATTTTCAGTAATCGTCCAACCCCAAAGGCAAAATACCTCTCCATCTTCCGTCATTCCACCATAATGAAAACTATTTACAAGCCCTTGTTTCTTTAGTTTTCTAAGATGGTATCTTACCTTTCCAACGCTTAAACCAAGTGACCTTGCTATTGCCGTTGCTGGAAACGGATACCAACTATCCATAATTGCCACATTATGTTGGCACAATGTATAAAGTATTTCGTCCACGCCATTGCTCCTTTCTTAAATAATTTCCTTATATAAATCTTCTTTTCCTTGTAATAACTGCCCTAAAATTGCAACAAGAACATTTACAACAATGGAATTTCCGGCTTGTTTGTACAACTGCGTATTTGAATTAACTTTTTCTGCCTTTTCAAAATCTTCATCCGAAAAGTCCATCAATCTCCAACATTCTTTTGGTGTCAGTTTTCTGATTCGGTATTGTGTTTCTATCTTGCAAATACCTTGATTTTCTGTGGTAAAAGTAGGACATGTTTCTCCATCTTCCTGTACACAACCTCTTCTTGTTTGGCTATCAGGATAACTAAAATCTTCAACTCCACCGATATTACATTCTATGTAACCTCGTTTTGTGTTTTGCTTGATTGCAACTTTATCCATAACCATATTATCTTTGTGTGCACCTATTCCTTTATAATATCTTGCGGTTACAGTGCTACTTGTAAGTGTGTTTATGTCACATATTTTTGCATTTTCCATACTATCTAAATGTCCGTATGGCATTTTATTTAACTTGCAAGGTATGTTCTTTTCCAACACTAAATTATCTTTTTGCACACTTGTAAGGCAATTGCTTGTGCCATTGGTATTTACTTCAAGTGTCTGTTCCAACTCAATTCCCGGTGTACGGTCTGATTGGTTTGTTGGATTGCGGCCACGCATTGCTACGCAAATGTAATTGTCCTTTTGAACCGTACTTAATGTATTTGTGCAACCATCATTTCGCAACTCTGGTTCCCTATGTTCATTAAATCCATGTTCAATTTCGTGATTTTCATATTGTTTTCTCAATGCCTTCCCTTCTTCCGTTCTAACCATACGGACTGAATTTGCTTCTACAATCATCGGTTGTTTACACCCCACTGCATAGTATTTAAAGTAGGACTTAAATATTTTTTGTCATATACATTGCCTGCGTAATTACCGCCAGAAAAACCAAATATGTTTCCTATTTTTCTTTCCATTCAATCACTCCATTGGTTCCATAGTTATTTAATCCTTTATAATCTCTTGACATAAGCGTTGATGATACGTCAATTTTTTGTGCTTGTGGTTCTAATTGTTTATCAACCATTCCTTTCAACAATACAGTTTCCATCTGACCGCAAGTTTGAGATTCCTGCGTCATATTTTGCCTTAATGCAGTTTCCGACTTGCTTTTCTCTTGGCTCGTTAATTGTTCCGTCAACGCAAGTCTGCTCTGCTCTAGTGATTGTATTTTGAAGTGTTCCGTTGTCAATTAGTTTCTGTATCAATTTCTGTGCTTTTTCGTTATTGATGTAATACTTCTCGTCAACTTCATCTTCCAGATAATCTTTCATCACTTTTTGCAGTTCAATAGGATTTGGAAATGTAAAGTTATAATTCCCTAAAATACTAACCATAAAGCAACGATTTCTATTTTGAGCAACACCATAATTCTTTGCGTTTAAGTCTTGCCAATAATTTGAATAACCTTTGCTTTCAAGGAATGCTATCCATTTTTGGAAATCTTCCATGTTCTTCTTTCCGTGAACCTGTGGAACATTCTCCATAAGTAACACTTGTGGTAAATTGCCAACCTCATTCAGCAACCGTTCTACTTCCCACAATAGTCCGGACCTTGTGCCGCTACCTTTAACCATTCCCTTTTGTTTACCGGCAACCGATAAATCTTGACAAGGAAAAGAGTAAGTAAGTAGGTAAGTAAAGGTTTCAGTGTCAACTACTTTCAAATCAGAACCGCTTATTTGAGTTATGTCTGTAGGTTCAAAATCTGTTCCGTGAATTGCGTTGTAACTTTTGATTGCGTACTTATCAAATTCAACAACCTTGTAATGTTCAAAGTCCGCTCCTAATCTTTTAAGTGCCATAGCTTGCGAACCTACTCCGGCAAATAATTCAATTAAACGAATTTTGTTATTTATTCTAAAATCTCTTCTAAATACAGAAAAAATATTTAATTGTTCATTCATATCATCACTCCGATTCAAAAAGATTAGGTGAAAAGATACAAAGTGGGCGCACGCCGAAGATGAGGTTGCAATTGCAGTAGTCGAGCGGCGAAACAACCGATACTTGCGTTTCATATCCGTTGCAAGGTGTACTCCAAGGAGTGAGCAGCCACCACCACTGTTCATTATTAGGAATCAATTTTCTGTATAGTCTGTAATCGTCAATGGAAAGAAGAGATACATAATCCGTGCAATTTCCATATTCCGTCTGTCCATCAAGAGACAATAAATCTCTTCCAAACGGAAGAATATTTTTTTCCATAATCTCATCAGCAATTTTCTTATAAAAATCGTTATTGAGATATTCACGCAGACTACTTAGTTTCCAATTGTTTGTTTCCGAATCAAAAATTTTTCTTTCCTCTAATGCATCTGAAAGACAAACATATCCGCAAGGTTTGATGTCGAGGATTCTCCATTTTGTTCCGGCAACTTCAAAATAATCGCCGACTTTCAATCCAGTAAGCCGTTCTTTCATATTTTCACTTTCCAATTTATCAATCCGCTTTTCAAGCATTTCAACTCTTTTTTCTAAGTCCATATTATTCTCCTTTCGATACAAAGATATTAGATTTTAAGATACAGAAAGGGCGCACGCCGCTGATGTAGTCGCAATAGTAGTTGAAGATGTAGCCGGACGGCGAAACAATTACAATAGCATACTTCAACCCTCTTTCAGCAGTAGACCACGGTGTAATTGTCCAATAGTAATCTGTCAAATCTTCATTCACAAGCAAATCATTGTATTCTCTCGCTTCGTCAAAAGTAATAGGACGAACCTCACAAATACAATCATTAAACTCGTTCTGATTATCAACACTCGTCAATGGTACGGAATGCTCAACAAGATTTCCAGCACCGACATTTTCCAAAATAATAGGCTTGATTTTTTCGTCAATATACTTTTTCAAAGCAGATTTATTGTAATCTCTAGTATCTCCATCAAACTGAACATTTTGTGCCATAAGGTTTTTGGAGATTACGTTTGTCGTTTCGTAATTCTGTTCCAAAACAATAAATTCATGTTCTCCAATCATAAATGTTTCGCCTGGTTTCAATGAACCCAAAATAACCTTTTCCTTTTTCTCTTCGCTCTTCAAAATTTCAAGAACTTTTTCAACTAATTTAATTGCTTCTTTCATTTCAATACCTCCGTTGATTTCGATTTTTTACTGCGACTTTGCACATCATTAAAAATTGCAAAAATAATCTCATGCGATAATTTAGTTGCATATTTTTCTCCGATTGCAATGCCAGTTTCTACAAACTCTTTCCACCAAGAATCATCATCTTCCGGGTAGTAATATTTCTTACGCCAATTCCAAATATCAGTCCACATATGCTGTTCTTCTGGAATCTGCGATACATTTACGCTTCCCATATAAACACCACCTAACTAAATATTGAATTATCGTAGTCCTCGACAAATCCACCGCTTTCATTATCCCAACCAAGACAAATATTCAAATCATCGTGGTCTCCGTAGATTCGTTTGGACTTTTCATCGTAGTGTACTTTCCAACCTCTGTATGAAGTTCTTCCAAATACACGATTTTTAGTAACCGAAATTATTCTCGGATAATTTTCCATCGTATTCTCATCTTTATTTACGTTGTAGTGAATAATCACTCCTGCTGAATTGACAATATCGGAATCGCCACGAATCGAATCGTCCATATCTTCATCATCAATTCCACTATCTTTTCTCTTGTGAGCCACTAAGATAATACAAACATTGTAAAATCTAGCCATATCTTCTAGTGCGTTTGAAACTTCGCTCTGTGCTTCCAACTTACTTCCCTTAACTCTCGTTTTATTTATCATTGTCATTAAATTATCAATCACAATAACTCTTACATTTTGGCTTACTATCATACGTTCAATCGTATTCAGCAAGTCAGTATCTTCATCTTTAACCATAGTGCGGTCGTAAAGCATACACTTTCCACGATACCACTCTACAATCTTATCTTTCGCAGATTTGCGAACGTAACGCTTTACATAATCTCTCCTATCTTCTTCCACTACGTTTTCCGGTCCAGCAATTTGAAAATCAATCGCATTCTTAAAAAGATAGTTTGGCATTTCCCCGGAATATACAAAAACATTGTCGCCTTTGTTTAATGCTCTTGTTATAATCTGCCCTACAAAAGTTGATTTTCCTTTTCCTGATTTTCCAGTAACGATGGTAACAACACCGAATGGGATTCCTCCGCAAAGCAAGTTGTCTACATCCGCAATACCGGTCGGTATCTTTTCGATGCTGTATGGGTCAAGTTCTTTTACATCTGCCAAATCAATCACGTTGTCGATTGGCAACTTAACCGATTCTTCAACGCATTTTCTAACCTGCTCTGCTCCGTATTTGAGAAGTATCTCGTTTGCGTCCTTGCAGTCTTTGTAATTGTCCTCTCTGACGTGTTCTACACGGTCTTTTAGACGTTTTGCAAGTTCATCCAACAAAGATATTGAGCCTTTCTCAAAATCTCCAAAAACGATTATTTTCTTCCATTTGCAAAGCCAATCCCAACAATAGGGAATCCATGTAAAGCCTTTGGCACCGGTTGGAACGGACACTGCGTTTGGTATTCCTGCCGTAGCAACTGCTAATGAATCGCAATTACCGCTTACGCTTATCCTGCCGTTTTGTCTAACAAGTATCATGCCTGTATCAACCGAAACACAATAAACTCTTTGGTCTACTTCCTCAAACCTTTTATGAGTTTCAAAGCTCTGTGTACTCACATAACTTTTTCCCAAAAGAACCGATACTTTGTAGCAATAGCTTTTTATAAAATTACCGTTTCCGCCATTTTGCTTCGTCATTATCGTTGACATATAGCCACAAGACGATGCTATAAGTTGCATTACGTCAGCATTGTGTTTTAATATCGTTGAATACTCGTATTGATTTCTTCCTTTTACCTTATTTCCATCCCACTTTACCATTTCCTCAATTATGAATTTCTTCTGTTTAACGCTTGTTCCAGTAGCAAATCCATACGGTAAGTATTTGGATGTAAGCCAATCCGGACAATGAAAGCATATCGAATCATAGTTACGTGAATCCTTGCTGCACGAGTATGTAATATTTAATCTCTCCAAGATTTCTTTTAATCTCTTTGATTTTCGCTCTAATGCTATTGAGATTCTTACATACCTATCTGTTTTTGCTTTTATCTTTCCAGTGTTTTTTCTGTAGTCGATTGTTCCATCGGCACTTATGGCTATATACAAGGCAAACATTTCATCTGTCCAATCCTTGTATTCTTCCAAATCAATACTTACAGTAGTTGGAATCTTATATCCTGCACTTATCTTTTCTCCTGCTTTTTTCTTTACTACTTTCCCTTTTTGGTTCAGAAGTACAAGGTTATGGTCGTCCGTGGTGTACGTTTCATAATTTCCACCAATTTCACACCTAACCATCTTTCCGATGTGTCTCTTGATTATTAGTCTTTTTGGTCTTATAAACGTACCATTCATTTTCTCATCTACTTGCAATACGTTTTGACCGGAATAATTTTCAAAAGAAACCCATCCATCCGGAGTTAATATTTCAGCTTTTCCATCAAAGCACTGCCCCTCTGTGAGTACAAGCGTATCAAAACTATCATCACATTGTTTCATTCCAAATAATATCGGTTTTGTGCTTGCTTCGCACCACTCCTTGTTGGCGTCCTTTGCCTTGTCAAAATCCGTTTTTCTGTACTTGACAAATTGCAGTACACCTTTTTCGTCATAGAACGGAAATACAAGAATGTTTGGATGGCTAGTTTGTACGGTAATTTCGTACTTTTTGGCAACTTCTTCGGATATACCACGGCTTTCCAAATACTGAATCGCTTCCGGCTTTGGTTTAATTGCTTCTTTTGGTTGCTTCAACCGCTTGTATCTTTTCTTTGGACGGTAATACTCGTCAACTTCGTTTCCAAGTGAGAAGTCAAAGTCCTTTGAAAGCGTTACCATGTTGCCGGAGATTCCACAACTTGCTCTTAAACACTTAAACTGTCCAGTTTTAAGATTTATGGAAAAGGTGCGAACATTTCCCCTTGTGGCTCTTGGCTTGCAATAAGGGCAAGTCTTAAAAAACAGTTCGCCACCGTGTTCCTTAACCTCAATTCCAACATGACGAGCAAAGTTGTAAGCATCATCTGGATTAAACTCGTAAACTTTATATCTCATTACCAGTCTTCACCTACTTCCTCTTCCTCAACTTCCGGAACAATCTCTTCCGGCTCTGCTCTAGGCTGCGCAATCTTCGGAGCATTTTGAAGATAACTCTCAAACTTCGTTCCAAACAAAGTTTCTGGACGCAAATACTCTTTCATCTTCTCATCTGATTTCCAATCGTTGCATTTACTGTCTATTACACGTTTAAAATCTTCCAAAGTGAATTTTTCTTTAAGCCTTGCATTGATAAGGCTTTGTGTCTTTTTGGTACTGTATCTGTAACTTGCACCAGTCTTTTCATTCAAGTAATCAATGATTTCTTTTACCAAAGAGGTTTCCGTCGTGCTTTGCTCGACAATATCACTTTTCTTTTCTTCTCTAACCTTATCTTCTCTATGTTCCACTTTGTTATCAACTTGGTTACAATCTGTTTCCGAATAGTTGTCATTGTGTTTCACTTCTGTGTAATTTTTGTTGTCACTCTTGCTACAATTCGGGTACATCTTGCCACATTTTAAGGTGACTCTTGACCTCTCATCTGTATACAGTGTTGGAGTGTACCTGTCCTTTGCAATTGAGTTGTGCAGAAACCAATGTTTGATAAGTACCACGTTAGAGTTTTCAAACGTAAGTATATATCTCTTCCTTTCAAGGATTTCAAGGTCTTTTGGAGTTGCCTGACATTCTCTTACAATTCGGTTTGGAGCATCTACAAATCCATCATCATCGGCTCTCATGCACAGATGAAAAAACAATCCTTGTGCAGTTAATGGCATGTCCAAAAACACATCCGAACTAATCAATTTTCGTGAAAACATCCGCTTGTCAGCCATTTGTTTCAACTCCTTTGCTTAATAATTCAACAACTTTTTCTCCTGCATTTCTTGGCGAACAAAAAACAAACTTAACGCCGTATTTCTTCTCCATAGTAATCATTGCCTTTGCCAACGTGGAACCGGCGGTAGGTCTTGCTTTTGGCAACTTTGTTGTTTTCCATTTACCAATCTGGTGCATATATGCAATTTTGTTATATCGGTGAAGTCGTGGATTGTCCCACTTAGAAACATCTTCAATGGATTTGATTCCATCTTCGTTTTCTACCAATACATAAAGTTTGATTCCGTTGTTTTGAGCAAGAATACACTCATCACGAAATCTTCCATGCTGACGTCCGCAGATGTTTCCTACAATCTCCTGCATATCTTTCTTAGTATCTACAGATACATCATAAGTTCCAAGGAAATCCATCTTTTTAACTTTCATTCCTCTATCTTCCTTACGTGAAATAACATCAATAGATTTCTCGTTAGCAATTATGTAATCACCAACCGGAAGCGGCACTCTTTTAACCTCAATGTTGGAATTGCTCCAGTAATGATGTTTTTTCAAATGCTTTCCGCTCTGCTGCCCCTCATCTTCAAAAATAACCATCTAAATCACTTCCTTTCTGCTTATTATTTGGCGGTCACGCTTGGCAACCGCCATAGGCTCTAGTTAAAAGGTAATCCATCCTCAATACCATCCGGAATGTTCATAAAATCATCATTTCCAGTGTTATCATCCTTTTTTTGATTCTGTTCTGCCGTTGCCTTGCTTTCAGCAAATTCGCAATTATCAACAAGGCAATCGTTTGTATATACCTTGTTTCCGTCTTTGTTGGTGTAACTTCCAGTCTGCCAACTGCCATCAACCGCCAACTTTGTTCCTTTTTTACAATATTTTTCAACAAATTCAGCCGTTTTTCTAAAGCAAATACAACTTATAAAATCAGCCGTAGGTTGATTGTCTCTTTTAAATCTGCGGTCTACGGCAAGAGTAAATCTTGCTACTGCCATTGAATTTTCTCCCTGCGTGTATCTGATTTCCGGGTCACGAACCAATCTACCCATAAGAATTACTTTATTCATTGATTTCTCTGCTCCTCCTTAATATTCAAGATTGATAGTGACATTCGGGTGATATATGCTGTTCTCGTTATCCTTAATTTCTTCCAAAACGACATCATCATCAAATTCTGCGGTTACAGTTACTTCCTGCGTGTCATCCTCATTGTCTCGGTCAAATTCCGCTTCAACATCGGTATCGAATGTCGCTTTTACATGGAACTCCACTTCTGTATCAGCCTTAAACTGTGACAATTCCTGAATCAACTCATATACTTTCATATTTTCTCCTTTCAAAAAGGATAAAGGTTAAAATCAACCTCTAAACCTTTCTCTGCAATATAAACTTCTGTGTCGTATTTAAGCGTTTCTACCACCTTTTGTTTGAAAAGTGTTGGATTTCCGCTTTTATCTGATAAGTGTATTAGCACGACATTTCGCAATGCCGGATTATCGTTAATAGATATGAATTTAAGTGCCGTATCAAGGCTCATATGCCCTCGTAGACGGTGTTCATAGTTCGGTTCGTTACGGTCAACAAATTCCATCGAGTAGTTACATTCACACATGACGTGTTCTACCTGCAATCCAGAGAAGTTATACTTGCAATATTCCAAGTCTGTTAAAAACAGTAACTTCCCCATTTCCTCATGTTTGATTAAATATCCATAACACTCGATTTCCGATTCATGTGGCACATTGAACGGTGTAACTGTAAAACTGCCAATCTGGTACTCTCTAAGCGGTTGTATGGCTACTGTACGTTCTCCAGTAGAATCTTCAATTGCCTTTTGAGTTTCGATTGCCGTGTAAACAGTGATTCCAGATTGCATAAAGTCTTTTATATAACGTGCATGGTCTCCATGCTCGTGGCTTACAATGCATCCGGAAACATTTGCTATTTTCCAATCAATCATTTTCTTAAAATCAAGAAATTTGCATCCGGCTTCAATGGCAAGAATCTCACCATTGTTGCTGATTAAAGCGTAACTGTTTCCTGCCGATGATGAACCGCAACATCGCATAAGCATTTAAACCACCTCGATTTCATCATCCTGCGGAAACTGAAATATAGCATTGTTAATGTATTCTACTTTTGATGGCTGATTTTCTGCTTGCACCACCACACCGCATTTATTTAATCTTTCAAATTCCTTTGCGAAATCTTCCGAAACATCAACATTCTGCATTACTATAGGCATACCGATATATGCAAATCTAAGCATTTCAACTGCTTTTTCTGCCTTGTCTTCACTCGAATAAGTAGCCATCATAACATTATCATCACTTCCAACAATACGGCAGTAAATAACCTCTTCCTGTCTCCAAACACAACACATATCGTATGGCATATCAATTGTTCCGTTTTGGCTTATAATTCTCATAATTATTCCTCCCGCTTAGATAAATCCGATGCGGCAATCGCTCCAGCAAAAAAATTTATAAGGTCTTCTCTTCCAAAGATTTTTTGAAGTTCAAATACTATTAAAGCAAAATCCTCTATCACTTCCATTGAGTTTCCTTTGATTTCCACATTTTTATTACTACTACTAATCATAATCATTCCTCGCTTTCTTTTAATTCAAAAAGTCAATTTCATTGCTATCATCTTTGGAATCTTCATCATCAACTACTTCTTTATCCTGTTCTGTTGCGGCACAATCTTCAATGACCGTTGTTGCGTCAACATCGACAATAAATGGTTTTGAATTAGCATTTTCTGCAATTTCTTCCTGCGTTTGTACATAGGTTTCATCAAGCTGATTGAATGACTTCTTTGCCATGCTATTGAAGTCCTTACGATATTTCTTGATTGCATTGTTACGCATTTTACGAACAATCATAGATTCCGGCGTATCAAGCCACGCCGCACTGATAAAAGGCCGTGCTAATTCACATTCCAGCATTTCGTCAACTGTTACACATTTTCTCAAAGCATCGAAAATCTCGTCTTTCCTTTTCTTGATTTTTCCTAACTGTTCAGCAGATGCCTTGTAACGATTCTGGCAGATACCGAAAGTCTCATTCATCAGATTATTGCGCACATGAGCAAACAGATTAACTTTTACGCTGTCTCTCTCTGCAATCAAATACTGAAATGTGCCGTCCTTCAATTTCAGAGGATAAACAACACGGACAACTTTCTGTGAGAGTCCTTTTTCTTCCCATTCCGGTGCTGTCATTTCGATTCCTTTATGCTTTGGATATGAAAACTCATCGCCATCTTTGACAAGCCAGCAAGGATATACGGTATCTACATTCTCTCCATAGTTACGAAGTAATGCATCGTTGCCGTCTCCCTCGATTCCCATTTCTACAACCTGCACATAGTTGTCTCCGACTTTCTTTGTTCTAATCTGGAAATAACACTCTCTCGGCACTGCATTAGCATTGAGTTTAAGGCTTGCACACTGACCGACAACTTCACGCAGATTAGATGTATCAAGTCTATTTAAGTCCTTGATTTTATCGCTATCCTTAACAAGCTGATAGATACTTGTCATAGCCGACATGGCACACTGTTTGGAATAATCATCATACGGTACACCGCATAACTCAAAATCCTTTGTAACAAGGTTTGTGATTGAATTAGTCCACTGGCTGACCGCAGTGTTGATTTTTTGTACCTCTAAACTGTTTTTCTCTGACATAATTTATTTTCCCTCGCTTTCTGCCGTTTCCGGCTCTTCATACTTCTTTACAACTGCTACTTTTTCAGCACCATATGATTCAACCCACTTCATATCAACTGATTCATCAGTGACCGTCAGTTTCGTTCCTTTTGCATTTACAACCGTGTCATCGGCTTTTACAGAATCCTCGGTGCGGTATGTATAGCTTCTGGTGCTGTTAGGAAATTTTGCTTTGATATAATGCATCATTAACCCTCCTTTTTCACATATCCATTTGACAAATTTTCAAGAATACGCAAAAGTCTTTCGTTGGTTTCTGCGGCTTTTCTAAGTTTTCCTTCAAGGTAATATTTATTACTACAAAGTTCATCTACCTTTGTTCGCAAATCCGAGTTTTCAGCCTTCAATTTTTCAATATCATCCATGTACACGACCTCTCTTTCCTTTATTTCTCGCATCTTTCTCGCAATATGGAAGAGAACAGTGTCCAGCTTCCGCAAAACCAAAGAATCCTCTCTTACTTGCACTCTTCCAACGCTTGCATGACATACACCGTGCATCCGGCTGTGTGATGTTGTTTCCAATTCCTACTCTTGACATTTACGCACCCTCCACTTTCAACTGTTTGTCCTCTGAAACGCTCAAAAGAATTAACTGTGCATCCATATCAGGTACGTTATATTCATTCAGTGATTCAGCATTGTCAATAAAAATAGGACATTCAACACCATACATCTTGCTCAAAGAACGGATAATATCAAGTCCGGCTACGATTCTGTGACCGCTATTCAAAGTTGAATACGGTACACCATTAACCGTACATTCACAACAATCTCTCATACCACCATTTAACTGCATTTCAAAAAGTTTGAAATTTACAGTATCAAAATGGCTATTGATGGATTCAGAAATCTTGTTAAGTTTGAACCGAACAAATTCTTCCAAAAGATAAAGAATCTGCTCTTGGTTGGCAACTTTCTGTCCGATTTCTTTCTTTTCGTCCTGCAACTCTGCGATGCGCTCGTCAATATCCACATTCATAGATGCTTTGGCAAGGATTCCTTTTACAGAATCCAATTCAGATTCCATTTCTTTCTTCTCGTCCTGCAACTCTGCGATGCGCTCGTCGTATTTGGAAGATTTTTCTTTCTCAATTTCAGCAAGAACCTTTTCCCTTTTTTCATGCAGTTTCATGTATTCCTCATTCTGCGTATAGTCCGCTTCCTTAGGGATTTCATCTAACTGTTTGGAAAAATCTTCGTTCTTTGCAAGTAATTCCTGCTCACGTTTTTTCAAGGATTCAATCTCTACATTTAATTCCTTGTTCTTTTCTGTTAAACCGTCAATGGTATGCTTCTTGTCGAAACCAAACGCTTTAATGCGTTCCAAGTTATCTTTTTTCTCTTGCATAAACGCTTCCTTGGCATCCGACAATCTCTTAGCAGCACTTTCTTTGGCGTTCACTTTTCTTGATTCAAAGTCAGCCTTTAACTGCTCAACCTTGTCCTCCGGCAATGGCTGTCCGCATAAAGAACATACGGTACTGCTTTCATCAAACACCCATTTCGATTCGTCAAACAAAAATGGTGTTTCATCAAATACCTTTGCTTTTTCAGCGTTGTACTGTTCGCCTAATTTCTTTCGTTCGGCGTCAGCATCAGAAATGCTTCTGTCATTTAATTTAATTGCATTTTCAGCAATCTGAATCTTATTTCTTGTATTCTCCAGTTCACAAGTAACTTCCGAATTGGACAATTCGATTTTTCTTTTCTTTTCAGACAAGGAATCGTTCATGCTCTGCAAAATACCTGACATATCCATTTGCAATCTCATGTCCTCGTCTCGCAATTTCTTTAATACACCATTAGTATCTGAAATTTTTTCGTCAATTTCAGAAATGCGTCTTTCCAAGTCTGATTTTTTAAGTTCCTGCTCTGCGGCATCTACATCAACTTTGGATTTTTCAGCTTCGTCAATCCGGACCGGAATTTCAGCCTGTTTCTTCTTCCACTCCGAAAGCATCTTTTGGAATTTTGAGCGAATATCTTCAACTGACGGTGCTTTTTCCAATTCACTAATCAACGGTAAAAACCTTTCGTCTGTCTTTGCCAGTTCTATGTCCGAAAAATCATCAACAAGTTTCATTAAGATTTTTCTCTGGTCTTTCCATTTCATAGAGTTGAAATACTGCGGATTTGTAAGCATTTTAAACATATCCTCGCTCTTTGCAAGTCCGGCAACATATTCCTTGAAATCCGATTCACTCTTTGGGTAGCCGTCAATCTCAAATGAATTGACATTTCCCTGCAAAGAAACTGTATCTGTGCCTCTTTTCTTAACCCAGTTCTGCTTCTGAACCTTTAAAAGTTCAACTTCCTTGCCATCCACATCTAAGGTAGCAACAACCTTAATTTCCACATCATCAATGCGTTTTCCATCCTTATCTAATGGACGAACATTGAATTTCTCCTCTCCGGCACTGTTCTTGTTGAACAGAAGCCATGTAAAAGCGTCAAACACCGTTGTTTTACCACTTGCATTTTGACCTTTAATTTTCGTTTTCTTGGAAAAATTTACATCAAGGCTTTTAATCCCTTTGAAATTTTCCAAGTGCAATGATTTCAAAATCATTCCTCATTCTCCTTTCCGATTTCTTTGACTTTTGAAACTGATACTTCAAAAGCGGTTTTTACTGCTACTGTGCCATCGTCCATCTGCTTGTGATATTCACGGCTCTGCAATCTTCCGATAATTTCCAGATGAGTACCTACATCGCATTTTGAAACGTATGTAGCATATCTCCCCCATGCTATACATGGAATATAGTCGGAGCCGTATTGTCTGTTGCTTGCGGCAATTACATCGCATACTCTTCTATTGGAAGCAGATGTGCGCCGTAAATTAGGTTGAATGCAAATATACGCATCCATTTTTACTTCATTTACATCCGGCAATGAATTTACCTCTCCACCACACATGGCATCCTGCGCAAATACATAAATGTGCTTATGATTTTTTCTATTGATAGTCCGAATTTCTCCTTGGACTTCAATCTTCTCGTTTTCTTTGATTAAACACTTTTCCAAAATAATCTCTGGAACCAAGCAAATTAGAATATCATCTTTATTGCTTTTTCTTTCGCTTTTTAAGCGAAATTCATAAAAGTTCTCACCATGCGACGAATGAGAGAATTTAATCTTACTCGCCACGGTACCTCTTAATAAAATTGTATTCATCTTGACTTTTCACTCCTTATTTGATAAAATGAGCGCAAATAACACATAGTTATTTACTACTGGAATAGCAGTTTGATTTGCGGTCAAGGGTGCTATTCCTTTTCTTTTTTGTATGTTCCCGGTTCATTTGCATAAAACTCTCCGTCTTTCACATAAATTGCACCAAGTTCAATTAAATTTGCAATCAATTCTGGTGTTGCCGGTTTAGCATCTGTCTTAATCATTGTCACTCATCCTTTCCTAATATAAATACTGTTCTTCTTTGCACTCCGAATCTCTCTGTGTCTGCATGAGATTCAAAGTATATGTCAATTCTATTTCCCTTTATCGCACCGCCGCAGTCCTCGGCTATAAATGTTCCAAGACCTTTGATTTTTACCTTTGTTCCATACGGTATTACTTTAGGGTCAACCGCTATTGTTCTTCCATGCTTTGGTATCTTGCCAGTAGAAGTTATCTTTCCGTACCCCTCTGAACAATCGCAACAAGGACAATATGCAGTTATCAAGAATTGAACGCCTTTCCTTTCCTTGTGTTTCTTCTTTGACTTTTTCTTTTGCTTTACGTGTTTTGCGGATTCCAAAGAACTGTTCGTATTTGCATTTGGAATCACATTTACCTGCGGTTCTTCTGTTTTTATAAATAACGTATCTTCTTGTGCATATTCCGGCTCGTAAGCGTATACATCCTTAAACACGCTTGTTGCCACTGTTATAATAAGAAGAAATGTCAGAACCGCCAATATCATCTTCTGAATAATAGGCTCACTCCCTTTCTTCCAAAAGCAGACGGAATGTTTCTTTTCCCTTTGGAGTGACATACATCTGCTGTCCTGTCCAACCGTTCTGCTCGTTGTGCTTGTCCTTTAAGACAAACAAGCCGTTTCCGCTCTCTGCGTATTTGGCATATGGGCGCAACTGTTTGTGTTTCCCCTGTCTGAAAACATATCCTTTTCCAATAAGAAAAGAAACAAATGCTTTTTCTCCAACACCAAGTTCCTTTGCGGTGTCACGGATGTTGGTATTCAATTTCTTATCTACCAAAGCGTCAAAGTAATTTGCCTTTGGTGTCATTTCCTCAATCTGCTTGTCCTTTTGAGTTATGATGTTCTGTGCCACAACTAATGCGTTGGCTACAATCTGTTCTGGAGTAAGATTCTCCTGATTGGCAATGTAACCGCCATTCTTGCGGATAGATGGAAGCACCTCGCCAGTTACCCATTTACGAAACTTCTTTGCATTCGGCTTATCACTACGAAGAATAACAGCATACAATCCGCTTTCTGTAACAAACCAAGTCTCGCCCTGACGGGGTAAGTCTAACTTACACCGCTCGTCATCTTCTAATCTATCCGCTACACTTCTGCTATTTGTAAGTTCAAGTGCCTTACACACATCAGCCAAGCAAAACATAGGCTCATTATCCTTTGTAATGGTACGGATTTTTCCAAACTCTGAATTTTCAAAAATCTGTAAATCGTTCATGTCTACTCCTTTCTTTACTCAATAAAATAGGAAATTTCTACACCAAAGTAATTCGAAATCTTAATCAGTTTATCCGTCTTTGGCATTGATTTCCCAGATTTCCAATCCGAAAAAGTACTTCTAGCCAATCCGAGTTCATCAGCCAATTTATAAAAGGTAATGTTTCTCGAATTAACAAGCAATTCTAACTTTTTAAAACTTTTCTTTCTATTTCCCTTGTCCAAAATCTCATCTCCTTTCTTGACTTGCGTTAGGATTTTCGTTATAATAAATAAGCCATTTTAGGTAAATTCATCTTAGGAGGTGTATACCTTGAAAGCAATTTTGAATTTGCCTGTTCCGCATTTGCAAGGTCGCAATCGTGAAGCCACAGCACGTTAAAATGGAGTGAAATGTAACATCAAGTGTAGCGTAGCCGAACAGAGAAGTTCGTTAAAAACTCGAGGTTGACATTCCGATATTTGTCACACTACACCGCTTGTTCCTTGCAATCTGCCAACTAATGGCAATAAATTATGCTGAACCCAAACTGCATAAGTGGCAGAGTGCTTTAAGAAGCATTGGTGTCGTACAATGCGTCGAAAGACTGCAAAGTGCATACGGTATAAAAATTGGGGTAAAGGACTGTTAGTGACGGCACACTAACAGTCTTTTTACCGAAAATCCTTTTTAGTTGTTCGATTTTCACAACTATGTCTTGATAAAAGTTAGAAAATCGTATATACTATGAATTGTGCAAAAAACATAATATAAATTTCTCAATTTTGAATTGGTTGAGATTTCCTAACTTGTTTTTATAATACATTAGGGAGTCTTGTTTGTCAACCCTAAAAGTTGAGAAATTGCAACTTTTTTTGATAAGGAGATTTTCTATGTACGAAAGATACTGTAAATTAAGAGATTTAAAAGGTTTAAATGATGCAAAAGTAGCAAGATATTGTGATTTTCCCAAAAGTACATTTTCCGATTGGAAAAAGGGTAAAAGTGAGCCTAAAATTTCAAAAATTAGAAAAATTGCAGAATGCTTAGATTGCTCTATTGATTATTTGGTTAATGGAAAAGATAAAACATATTCAGAAGAAGATGCCCTTTTGGATGCTCGTATTTCAGAAGATGTAGAACTAAAAGAAGCCATCAAAAAATATTATACCCTCGATGAGAAAGCCAGAAAATATATCTTAGATGGAATTGACTTGCTTTGGAGAGCAAACAAAACTGATACTAAATAATAATTTGTATAAATAAAAAAACGGAGTAGGGTTTTTATCCTACTCCGTTTTTTTATACCTTATAAGTATTGCCTTTTAATCTTTCTTTTTCGGCAATGTATTCACAGTAATATCTCAACGAATCTACGTTTTTCATCTGAAAAATGATTTTCTTCAACTTTCTTCTATATTTCCTGCGTTCGCCTATCATAAATTTCCTCCTAGCATATAATTGTAGGGAAAGGGGAATTTGCAACCCCTCTCCCAAACCGAAACTTGATTACATGGGATTACCATGTAATATATTATATGTAGGATTCAAAAATATTATTCATCCTTTTCGGGTTTTCCCTCTTTTTCTGCCAACTGTGCTTTCAACCGCTCGTTCTCTTCCTGCAAAGCAAGAAACGTAAACTCCGTCTTTGCAAGCTGAACTTTAAGTTCTGCGATTTCAGCAGACAGTTTCTTTTCCACATAGTCATTGAGTGTAATTTTGTTTTCATCCATTTCTTTTTACCTCCTAATTTGAATTATTTATTGTAACACTGGGAATATCGCTATTCCATTCAGGTTATCATTGGTTATGGCGTTATACTGTGCATTAACGGCTAGGTTTCCAGTCTTAGCATTAAAAGCCACTCTAACACATTCACCTCTACCAGTTACCATGTTGTGATACTGGACAACATCTGCTGCACCGGAATCACCAGGCATTAGCTCTGTTTGAACAATGCTCGCCCAAGGTGATGCTGAAGCAATTGAATAGTTGCGAAATACTACGGCTTTGAATAAACCACCATTCATGGTAATGCCATATAAGATAGTTGAACTCGGCGTCGTTGTTGTTACACTCGAACAATGCTTTCCAAAAACAACATTAGCATTTAATGTAGTGGTTCCAGCCCCATTAACTCTACCAATTGAAATACTTCCTCCATAACTGTTTAAATATAAAGTTGTCGCAGCATTGTTCTTGTCAACTGCTTGAATCGTTCTTTGTCCAAGATTCATATGATTTCCACTTGTTGGGGAAATCTGCAAGGAATAGTCCGTTAGTGAAGCACCTAAACCATATTCGGTAGCAACTCTTAATGCTGTATCAATCTTTTCAAGTGTGACAGAATCACCATTTACTTTGAAATGAGGTGTATATGTTGGTGTTGTTCCAGATATTGTTCCTGCTTCAAGTATTCCATACGAAATCTGTGAGTAACTTCCGTAATAAGTTCCTGCACCTGACATCCTCCAATAACTAACAAGTGCGCCATATGGTGTTTCATCGGTCAAAGGCTTAGACGACAAAGCGGTGTAAAATGTTTCTCCGCTCGTTGTAATAGCATCTTCGGTTATTCTAAACCCACCAATGCTTGCATTTAACGCACTTAAATCCGTAACATTCAACTTATTGGCGTCAATACTTCCAGTGATAATATTTGCACCGTTAATCTCTGTGGTGCCGCTACCCTTTAAGTTTTCGATTGTAACATACCCGGTCAGATTCAGTTTACTAGCGTCAATAGTAATCGTTTCAGCCGTCTGATTGATTTTGGATATGATTTCATCTGCACCAACTTTTTTAGAAACAACCTGCGAAATCTCGTCCGCTTTTTGGTCTGTGTAAGACTTAGCAGTCTGCTCAATATCCTCCGGAGCTGGAGACCAGTCGGTGGCTTTGTTGCCTTTTTCAATCTTAAGGTTTCTGAACTGATAGTAAACACCCGGTTCAGAATTCATATTATTCATATATAACATTTGATTTGTTTGTGTTGGTAATTGGTTACGTGTTTTACATAACCATTGTAAAGTAACCCATTCACCAGACTTGGTATTATTATTTACAACATCAATTTTTGAACTAAGATTTCCAGTACCATCAGATGCCGCAAGTCCATATAGAGTGAAAGTTGTATTCACGTTTGATTTAACTTCAACGGTTATTATATAATCTGTATTCGGTAACCATTTATCTCTACTAATGTCGTCAAAATGAATAAAAGGCCATCCGGATTGAGAATCATCACCTCTCGTCATTTTGCACGTTCGTATGCCATCTTCTAACACTTCTTCGTTTGTATAAGTGCCGGTTCGCATACTCCATCCCCAATTTTTTGTTCCTTGGTTTGTTCCTATACACATATTCCTACCACCAACACTTAAATCATCAAATTCTGTTTTAGTGGTGTATGTTTTGCTAACCTCTGTCTTGAATCCATCTAAATTCTGTTCAAGTTTAGATGTTTTTGTGGATAACTCCGTAACGGTACTATCGTCAGCCTTTTTACCAATTTCAGTTTGCATACTGCTAATTGACAAACTGTTTGAATCAGCGGTTTGTTTCACCTCATTTACGGTATTTGTCAGTGTTTCTACGGTACTTCCGTCAGCCTTTTTACCAACCGTATCAGATAATGACGTAATGGATGCCGAATTTTTATCTACTGTCTGCTTTACATCGTTGAATGTACTTGTGCTGACTTTATCTCCCATTTCTGTTTCAAGATTCATTGTCCTTGTTTTAAGGCTTGATAACTCTAAATCCGTGTCAACTTTCCATGCAGAAATTTCACTGTCAAAACGCTTGATTCCTTTAATCTCTCCGTTTATATCAATAATCTCTTGCAGTGCTTTTGTTACATCAGAATCCTTGATAAGGCTCCATGTATAACTAGGATTATCTTCTGTTCCAACATTTGTAAAACGATAGCAATAACCGTCTGCCGTTGACGTTGGATTTACAACATAGCAAACATCACCGATATGCTTCTTACGTGTGGCATTATCTGTCCAAGCATTTGCCGGTTCGTTATTCAAAGTTGGAATCTCTGATTTTGTAAACGTCTCAATTGCTCCGTCAATTTGTCCCTGCAAGTTTTTCTCTACGTTGTCAAGGTATTCTTTTGTTGGTACTTCTTCTGCTAATTTATCCAAAGACAAAGAACCGTTTCCGATTCTCTGACCGTTAATTGTTCCAACCGTGATATTGTCAGCATTAAGGTTTGTTACGGTAATTTTGCTTGCGTCAATTGTACCGCTCGTAATTTTGTTTGCAGAAAGATTAGCAACCTTTTCGTTTGTTACTGCTCCATCAATAATCATGGATGAACTAACTACTTGCGTTCCAACATTTGAAAAATCAATCTTTGCGTAACTAATCTCTGCACTATCTGCTGACAAATAGCCTAGGTCTGCTACCTTTGCACTAAGGTTTTCTGTAGTGATAGCCTTTGAGGACAATGTATCTATTTTCCCATCTACCGCTGTAAGACTTTCTATGGTAGCAAATTTAACGTCTGCCGATTCAGCTGACAAATACCCTAAGGTAGCAACTTTGGCTTCCAAATTGTCCGTTGTAATTGCTTTGGCTGTGAGGGTATCTATTTTTCCATCTACTGCTTGCAATGACGTAATCGTTGCATATGTCAAATCAGCATTTTCGGCAGTAATATATCCAAACTCACCGATAGTTGCTTTAAGATGTTTGATATACGCATTATCTGCCGTCAAATCCGTAATAAAAGATTTCGACACCTTTTCCAATTCAATCGTAGCATCCGCAATCTTTGCGTTGGTGATTGTAGAATCCTTAATCTTGCTATTCTCAATCGTGGAATCCGCAATTTTACTATTTGTAATAACTCCATCCTTGAAAATAGCACCAAGGATTGTACTAGTAACCGTTCCGCTTGCCTGCGCCATTGTTCCACTATTGTAACTACTGGAACCACTGCTACCAACTGACGATGAGTTTGATTCCTGCACTTCACACGGTGATGTAATCTCCGCATAAAATCCACCATCGTAGTACAGCGTCATTTCTCCGACAAGCACATACTTTTTAACGCCGTCATAGTCCTCGAACGTAAGCATTTCACCAACCGACATAAGAGGATGCCAGTACATTGTTTCGATACTCGCTTTATGGTAAACAAACGCCTTGTTCAAAAAGGATAACCCTGTTTTCCACTGCATTGGCGTAACTTGTCCTAAATACGTATGAACCGTATTTCTGTCAAGCGTTTCGTATAATATCCAAGGTGTTTCAATCGTCACTGGATAATTCTCTACATTCGATACACTGCTTGCCTTGTCATTCAATACGACCGTGGATTCACCCTCGTAATATCCAAATCCAACATAGTCACTGTTTGTCTCGTAAAAGTACCAATTATTAGCCTTTACAGATACGTTGTTTGGACACATAAGGTTGTTTCCGAAAATCGCATTAGAATCATAGGTATCTCCATTAAATATAGGTCTGTAATTGTTATCTGCTTGCAACTCTGGTAACTGCTTAATATAAAAAGCACCGTTTTTTTCAATCACATTTGCACGTAACAAAACTGCTATACCAGACAACAAATCTCTCCATGTGATTCTGCTTTCCCAATCCCAATCGTAACCATCCTCATCATTGTCCGCAAAATTTGATAACATAGGAATCATCAAATGGTACAACTTATATTGTTTGATTGACGATAAAACATCTTTCCAATTATCAATGTATAGCGGACATCCTGTGACACGCAAAAAGTCTTGCGGCAAATACTCCCAATAATAAACGTCGTCACGTGTGTAGATAAACTGCAATTGACTAGGTACGTATTTTTCTTCCAATTCCGTTTTGTGATATTCGTTTAGCGAACTAATGACGATTTCTGCTCTATCCATGTATTCGCTCATTAAACCGTTTCCAGTAAATGAAACAGTATCACCGTTGTATGTTGGATTTTCTTTTACAACAAATCTTCCGATAGGTACCGGATATGCAAATTCATTTCCTATAAGAATCCATGCATTTACAATAGTTCCTTTTAATGTATTATCGTAATATGTCTTTGCAATAAGGGCATCCGTAAAATCGTTATTTTCTGCATACATTTCACAACTCATAGTAGGACTATAAGTAGAGCCATAACTGGCAAATGAATCACTAACACAACCTTGCGATATACTTACAGATATTAGCGTTTCTTTTCCTCTTGTGCTTACACTATCCGAATTTCCTGTGCTTATACTCAAATATAATTCTGTTGCTATGTCAGTATAGGAAACTGCACAGTCTCCAGTAATATCTGTTTCATCTTCTGTGCAGAACACGTACCAAGACATATACCTATAATCATCCGAAATCATCATGCTTTTACAATCAATCGTATTTACGCCACGTTTATACACACTTCCGTTATTGATAGCGTATTTTACATAGTAATGAGTTCCGTTATAGTCAAAATCCAAAAAAGACAAACTAAACGAATCTCCGATATTTACATCTTTTACATGTGAATCATATTTCAATGTATATGTAGGGTCGCTTTCCAAAACATAAAAGACTTTTGCTGTATAACTCATCGCTCCACCGCCTGTATCTGTATGCTAGACCAAATAAACTTTCCATTAAAAAAAGTCATTGCGTCAAAACTAGGGTTTCCAAAATAAAACTGCTTTGTTTCTTTTTCTCCTTTTTCATTGGTGAACTGTATGTAGCCGTACCGGTTTGATAAATCATCCGGGTCTGCGTACTTCATCAACTTCTTGATTTCGCTTGGTGTCAAATTTGCCGGAAATGCCATGTCAAGCGTTACTTTCTTTGCAACTATCTTTCCGTTGTAAAGTGCTTTTGAACTTCTTCCTGCTTTTGCGTTCCACACTTTTTCTCGTGAGATTTTCCATCCCTCATATTTTGGTGTTGGCATATCTTCTAAACTGTCCTTAGTCCAACCAAACTTCAACGTAAATGCCATATGACACCTCCTAACTTTTTCACATAAAAAAGAGACTCATTCGCATGAGCCTCTTTCTTTAAGCCATATTCCAAGAAATTCCTTTGTTCTTGGAGATTTTCTTTGCGTTGTTCATAATTGCCGTTGTTACTTTTGTTCCGTCAAGGTAAACATCACCACCGCCGACATTTGCATTTGATAATTCCTCTTTGATTGCCGCCTTTGTAGCCGCATAAACAGCCGGTGCAACCGCTTCGGAAATACCGGTCGTAATCTGTTTGTTATTTGCAACAACCGACTTACCATTGTCGAATTTACCCATCATTTCGCCGTGGCTTGCACGGAACCATCCATCTTCCGGAAAGCCACCGTTAGCATAAGTCTCGTAATTCAATCCGTACTTTTTCAGCATTTTGATTAGTGATTTTTCTGCATGGCTTACAAATATCTGCCCTTGCTGACCTATTGTCACTCTGTTTTTGGCATTATTTATAGCAGCAGTCAATTTTCCGTAATTTACTTTTCTTCCGTCCATCGACTTAACAGAAGATTTTAATTTACCCTCTGTCACATTGTTAATTGAAGCTGAAACATCCAATGAAAACTTTTTCTGTTGTAACTGTGTTTTAACTGCGTTATACCAACCTTTACGGAGTTTAGGGTCGATATTCACATTTATGTCACGGTTTTTCATGGTTTTCATCGCAACACTTAAATCTCCAAGATTCTTAATGCCAAATGTCTTTACGCCAGCAGTTACCGTCTTGCCTTGCAATCCGTTTACTTTCCCCTGCAAACTATCAACATCATCACCACCAGATGTTTCAGCCTTAACACTTACTGATTTTGGTTTCAAGGAATCAATTTTTTTCTTCAATGCGTCTGTCGACTTGTAGTTCTTATCTGTTATCTTTCTGTAATCTTCCCATGTAATTTCACCATTTTTAAGTTCGGTTTCTAACGATTTCAAAATACTCTTTTGTTCTTTTGCTGGAACATTTAATTTTTCCATCGTAGTTTTTAATTTCTTTTGTGCTTTTTCGTAATTTGATGTTTTTTCTACTCCATTTATACCAAGAAGATTTTGTAATTCATCCTTTTTTATTCCCTTTTTCCCAACTGCATCTTTTACGGATTTTTTTGTAATAATACCTTTTCGCAAATTTTTTCCTGTTTTACTTAAAATACTATTTTGCGTAAGAGCGGCAATGCCAAGTTCATCCATTTTTTTCTGCAATTCAGTTAATTCACTTGAAAATTCACTGTATCGTGAAATTGTCTTGTTGAGGTCTACATCACCACCAGCATGTGCGTTCCAACCATACGTTGATTGATAATCACCACCAGTAATTCCTGAAACCGTAGAAAGCAATGCAGCGGCAAAACTTCCACCTTTTTCTCCATATATAGTTTTTAAGTTCTTCGTAAGTTGTTTACTGTCACCGCCAGATGCTTCAAGCAATTTATCAGTAATTGCGCCGGCAATCTGAAAAGCAATTTCAACAACCATAAGTTTTCCAACCAGTTTTCCTAATTTTGTTCCTATTGTACTAAATTTCTTGCTCCATGCTGACGCTATTTTCTCCGATTTTATTTCTGTTGCTGATTTAACCAGAGAATCTTGTATTCCCTTTCCAAACATTATTTTCATTGCGCCCCATACGGCTTTGAATTTTTTATAAGCCATAAATCCAGCAATAACCGTTGATAACTTAAATGCAATACCTAATGGGTCTCTAGCAAATGCAGAAATAGCCACTTTCAAGGCACTAAACAATGCTTTGACTATTATTTTCCCTACTTTCAAAAGTGTTTTTCCCCATTCTATTTCAGAAAGAAAATCTCCAATTGCTTTTCCTACTTCCCACCAATCTACGGTAGAAAGTGCGGTGTCAATCGTATCAAGTATTCCAGTAATTCCATCACTGATTGTCTTTCCTAACTCCTGCCATCCAGTTAATCCAGTATTTTTGCGTACTTCTCCCATCTCTTCGAGAAATCCATTGATGTAATCTCCAATTTTCTTTCCAAGGTTTTTGTATGGGAAGTCTACCATAACGCCAAAAGCAAACTGAATCATACCACGCAACTTCGCTCCAAGTGATTTTCCTGCTAAATCACCGTCAAAAGTATTTATGGCAGCCGTTATACCCTCTTTAATACTTTGACCGAATTTAAGCCAATCAAACGTCTTGAAAAAGGTGTATGATGTTTCAAACCATGTATTCAATCCCTCGGAGAAATTTTCTCCAAGTTTTGTCCAATCAAGGTCTTTAACAAATCCGTTTAAGAACGTAGCAAGAGATTTAGCAATCTTCTTCGTAGTCTTTTTAATCTTTGTCCATGGAATGCTTCTCATTCCCTTGTTAATCCAGTTAGCCAGTGCCGAACCGAGAGAAGTAAAATCTCCACCTTTCCATGCGTCAAGGATTGCTTTCTTCATCTTCTTATACAACTCAACTGCTTTGTTCTGGTTGCTCTTAAAAGCATTATCCCATATCTTTTCATAGTTCTTTAATGCGTCACTAATATCCTTAGAAAGGTCAATATTAGCATTTCCACCAGAAGGGTCTGTATCACCACTATCACTATCACTGTTGTCCTGCAATTTATTTACAATATCAAATCCCTGCAAATTGTCGGCGGCTTTTTTTGTCTTTTTAGCCGTCTTATCCATGTTCTTAGCAACTTTATCCGTATCGTCTGCCGCATCGGAGTAGTCCGGCACCTCTGGTGTTTTCCGTGAACCATCCGTATCACCAAGTTTGATTCCTGCCAGTTTTGCTACCCACTGTGCGAAATCCTGTAAAACCATAACCATAGCATTCATATATGGGTACAATTTCTGAACAATCGGCATAAACAAGGAGCCAATTGTCAAAGATAATTTCTTAAATCCAGCCTGCAACATCCTCAACTGGTTTGCGGGTTGGTTAATTGTCCGTGCTAAGTCCGAATATGCAACCTTTGACTGTTCCAACATAGTCAAAACACGCAACTGCATTTTGGACTGTTGCGAAAGGTTCTTAATACTTTCTGTAACACCATGATTCATCGCAGTTTGTGCTAAGCCAGCGGAGGTGATGTCAATTCCATACTTATACAACGCCCTAGACTGTCCTACCAAACCAGATTGAAAGTTTTGCATAACGTCAGCGGTGTCTAAGTTTGCTAAAGACGCCCAGTCTGCGGATAACATAGTAAGTGCTTTTGCGGAATCAATCGACGTTTCACCAAGCATACCGGCAGAGTTCGTAATTTGTGCAATAGCGGCGTTGTAGTTCATAACCTCTGTCAAATCCAAACCAAGGTTGTGTGAAAAAGTATTTGTTGCATCTCCAGTGTTAGTATCAACCTTATATCCAGTCAACTGCTTTTGAAGTTTTCCAAATCTTTTACGGAAACTTCCTGCATATTCTTCCGCACTATTATAACCGGCTTTCTTAAACTGGTTAGCACTGTCTTTTCCAACCTTATCAAGCGCAACCGAAAAATAGTTAAATTCCTCAATGTAGTCCTGCGCCGAACCAATTGCTTGACCAAATTTCTTTACAGCACGAATTACCAAAAAGAATTTAGCATAAAACATACCAATGCTACTTACAAAACCTTTTGATGATTTATGTGCGCTTTTTAATTTGTCTTTTAATGAACTAAGTGCATTTCCAAGTTTTTTAGTGCTTGTTGATGCTCTATCAGAAACAGTGGAAATTCTACTACCGCTTGACGCAAGGTTTCCAAGACCTTGAATTGTGTTGGCTACATTTGAGTTAATTTGAGGTGCATTTTGCAGTTTTTTTAGCAAATTTATTACACCGTTACCAAGTTTTTTAAGGTTTGCAACTGTTTCGCCAACACGCTTCCCTGCATTTGCAAGTTTAGCAATACCCTCTACAACTTTTGTAATGCTAATATCAATTGCATTTGCGGAAGATAATTTGCGTACAAGTTTTACTACTTGCTTGCCTAATTCCGGAAATTCTGTTGTTACATTACCAATATACTGACCGCTATTAGAAAGTCTTGCTAACGAACCCACAACACGTGTCACAGTGCTTTCAATTGCAGATACACCGCTAAGTTTGGTTGCTAAATTTGAAACAGAATTTGCAATCTCTGTCATTTTGGATGTATCAAATCCAGCCATATTCACTTTTGAAAGGTTTTTAACTGCATTTACGGCAGATGTAATGCCACTAAGATTCTGAATGTTTCCAAGATTGTTAAGACCATTTGCCAGTGTATTCAAACCACTGGCAGTACGAGATAATCCACCAACATCAATTTTCGCAAAACGCTCAAATCCTTTTGCAATTCTATTGTAGTCTGTTGCCTTTACTCCGCTTAATGTTTTGGTAGCATTTCCAAGTTTTGATACTCCATTTGCAAGTCCACTTAAATTGCTACCGTTAATCTTAGACAGTGAAGATGTTAATACATCAATTTTACCAACAAGATTTGTAATTTCATCTTTGGCACTTTTTGCCGTTGCATTTATTTTAATATCCAACGATTCAACTGTTTCTGACATACTAACACCTCACTATCTATCATTTGCATTACGCAAGATTTTTCAATCTAATAAAACCGTACTTTCCTGCATACTCAATTTTGGCAACTCTGCTTACTTTTGATTTCCACAGAATCCTTACTGTTTCACCTTTTTTGATTGTCATAAGTTTTTTAGACGTAAACAAACGTCCTTTTCTCAAATATGTGTTGCAACGTAATTTACCGGTCCACGTTTTCTTGAATTTATCAAAAGAGCCATATGTGGACATTAACTTTTTGGTTGTACTTCCCCACTTGCCAAGGTAAAAGTGTGGTGTATCAACAATAGACTTCCAATCGCCACCCCATTTCAAACCAACTTTCTTTGATTTTGCAATCTTAGCAACTTTTCTAATCAGTTTATCGTTATAAAGCAGTTTAGAATCATTGATTGCAATATCAAAAGCAATTCCCAATTGGTGTTGCGAAGAATAAGAACTTCCCGGAGCATTTGTTACTATCTTGCCCGGCTTTGTTCTTCCCTTTGCATAAAGCGAATCCTGATATGCTTTTGTACGAAATCCCTCTGTGATAATCAGATAGATTCCATTTTTTGCACACTCTTTAAGCAAAAGTCCAAGTTTGTAGTTTAACCATGGATGTAACTTTTTTCTGTCAATTCTAATTGAATGTTTTTTTTTCATTTTTTAACACTCCTTATATGATTGTTTCTGGCAATCCCTTGTTCATAGACCTTGCCATCCACTGTTTTTCAATTTCAATTGCTTTCTTTATCTCTTGTTCTTCTGTTTCTTTTTCTGCTATATACTCTTCTTCAAACATTTTTGCCATAATTGGACTTTTAATATATTCCGATTTTGCTGATTTACCATTCAAGCAACTGTCTATGGCTACAATCAAAGCAGATATTCCATAATTTCCCCACCATATATGTTGCAATTCATCTTGTTCTTTTAACTGGAGTTCATGCGCTTTGTCATATGGATATAGGTCTTTTGGACAACTTTCCATAATCCTATCGTAAGAAACTCCATAGAAAAGATAATGAGGTATTACATCTTCATATATAAAATCCGAGTATGACTTATTTATTTTTTCTGTGGCTTCTTGTGGTCTTGCGGAAGTTTCGTTACTTTCTCCGATGCTTCCTCTGTCTCCCCAATCTGGTTTAACAGGTCTCCCAAAAAACCCTTACTCATCAATTCCTCCGTCAACTGCGTAAACAAATCAAGGATTCCTTTATCTGGCGATTCATCGTGGTAATCGTCAAGAATATCTCCTACTTCCTGAACGCTCTCAACTGGATTTTCTTTCTGAAATCCAACGTAAAGCAAATCACGAACACAGCAAAACAGTTCTTTAACCTTGCCAATGCCGCCCACATCACTGTCATTTTCAACTTCTTCACTGTCAAAAATTCCAAGCAAATCCTTTGTTCTGTCCATCAAATCTGTGTCGCAGAAACTGTTATATCCAAATCTAACCTTGTATTCCTTACCTTTAACTTTTAATTCCATAATGATTTATCCTTTCCCCACTTTTAGTGGAAAGGAGCCACCCCGAAAGGTGGCTCTCTTTTTTACTGCATATATTATTCGAGTTCCGGTTCGGCTGTCTCTTCATCCTCGCTACTCAACACAGCCTTTTTAGTGTTTCTCGTTGAATAGCTTGTTACCCCACTTTTGTAACAGTGAAAGTACCATCCTTGTTATCAACGACTGTAAGTTGGTCAGTAACCCATTTAGGCACGGTATTCTGAACAACGGTAGCGGTCATTTCAAGAATTTCATCTACGCCGCCTACATCATTTACAGTAGGTGTAATCTGACCTACATATGCTGCTTTGGCAACACCACCAACGCCATCCGTTCCATACAACTGAATAATGTCGCATTTTTTACCCTCAACATTCAAAAGAGCACTAAAATCATCTTTTTCAAGGTTTCCTACAAACTCTTTTGCGTCAGACTGTTTAATACCCATTTCAAAAGTCTGTGCATCATCCTCCATCGTGGTACTTTCTACAGTGTTCGGTGCAGATGTTGGCGATGGGATTGACTTTGCACGTAACATCAATTTGTATGTTCCTGCAAATCCATCTTCGCTGTGTTCTTTGTAGATAATTCTTGCCAAATAACTTGTTGAAGCCATCTTTTTACCTCCTTAAATTTGATAAAAAAATAAAGCCTTTCGGCTTGTATTTACGTCAATATACATCATTCTTTCCGATTGTTCTGCTAAATCTAGCAGTTTGCCGGTAAGTGTCTTTTGTATCATCTTGCGTAGGCATTGAAGAACCACGAAAACGCATTGTTTTCATAATTCTCTTAACTTCCCTTATAACTTCTTTTGCTCTTGCTTGTGATTTATTATCAGTCACATCAATTTGAAAAGAAAACTTTTCTGCATTGATTTTATCACCCTCTAAATCTTCTCCGATTTCTGAACCGGGTAACAATTGCAATCTTACAAAAGGGAAAACCGCTGGTGTATTACTACTGCCAACGGAAGAAAAGTTTTTGTCTGTCATTTTGTACTTTTTTTTCAAACTTTCTGAAAATTTCGTTTTTATCCTTGTGAATACAGTAGATGGTACTAATTCATCCCATTCCACCGACATATGCACCACCTACTTTCAAAATATTTCTTTCGCCGTCTTTATAATTTTGCTTCTTATATCTTCTCCGGCTTTATACATAGGCATAGTGGCTTTTACACCATGTGTAGGCATCCATTTTTGTTCCTTTTCATTCCAGTACCACCACATATCGTCATAAGCGTGTGTCTGCCCCGGAAATGTACCAACGCCATAAGGGAATTTACTTCCAACTAATGGATTTTGCGTTGGGTTAAAATGAACACCTGCACCAAATTCAATAGCAAGCAATATACTAAACGGTGCGTAGCCATCTTGTTCTTTTACTTGCCCCTTGGCAAGCAATATACCATTACAACCCATTTTGTCAGAAGATATGTTTGTCGAAACCGTAACATACTTTCCTAATGGACTCTTTGATATATTTGTTTCGGCAACCTCTACACCACTTTGTAATAGCCTAGAAACAAGTTGTTTACATTTAATAGGTAAATCATCCCTATACTGCAAGAGTTGTTTTTTGAGGGCATTTAATCCACTTACAGACAAATCCGCAGTAAATGTTTTTTTCCCCATACTATTTCACATTCCTTTTTAACAAGAACAAGTCCTCATTTAATCCTTCATCTGCAACACCTTTTACTGTGTAATCAGCACTGCTTTCATCTGGAATTGTGTTATCATCATCCTTGTATACGATTTCCGACTTTTTCCAAATCACGCTACCGGATTTCAAAGGCAAATAACCTTTACTGACAATGATTTGTGCATAGTTTGTACTATCATCAATACCATAGTCTTGCCATACAACTTCATTTAACTTATTTGTGATGTTTGCCTTAAACTCAACTGGTTTTGTATAACCAATTGTTGGTTCTCCGGTTTCAATCTTGTTTCCATCATCATCCGTAATGTAAATTACATTTCCCTCTTCGTCTGTATAACTTTCGTAAATTGGAATTTCATCATCTTGTAAAGAATAAAACATTCTTTGTTTGTTAGATGCCAACGTCATCAAGGCAACCACCTACTCACTTGATTTAATCTGTTTAATGAGCTGATTTCCGTACACACTCAATCCGGCAACAAGGACACCCTGAACAATTGATGTAAACACTGCCATAAGCATTTCTGGTACTGTTCCAATAGATGTATTTGCAATTACCCAAATGGCACAAAGCAAAATACCAAGTACACCTAAAATACAAGGAATGTACTTATCTTTGATAACATCCATTTTTTTAATTCCGACACCGATAATATACAGAACAACTGCTACTACAATAAGTTCCGGTTTTACATAACTCATAATACTATCCATCTTTTCTTACTTCCTTTCCGTTGAGACGTTCTTCAAGTCCGTTAAGCCTGTGATGAGCCTGCTTGCAACTTTCTTCAACTTTAATAATTCTGTCATTGTGCATTTTAATATCTTCCCTCATGGATGATATTTCTGATTTAATCTCTTTAGTATCTTGACCTATATCATCAAGTTTTACATTGATTCTTGTGTTGTCTTTTACGCGTTCTTCTATATCTTTTGTGTCTGTCCGCTTATTATTCTTTAGTCCAAAGTAAACAGAAAAACAAACGGAAATAACGCTAATAAGTAAAGCAATCTCAATATTCATACCTTACCGCCTTTCCGTAAATTATAGTGTTTCGTTGCCCTCCACCGCTTACACGAAACGCCCTGCGAGAAATTTAGATACTCTAAACAACTCACGCACAATCTTCTATAATACCTGCACAAATGGATAAACACATTTCAAAATATCATCACGACTAACCCAAGTCCTTGAAATTGAATTTTCGCTATGGCTACTTTCAAATGGTGCGCCCATCTGTGCAAAATCATATACTGCCAAATTCTTAATTACGGAATAGTAGTTATCGTAAAGGTCTTTCTCAACTTCATCATCTGTGTAAGATGTTGCCTGATAATTTCTTCTGTTCTTAACTTCTCGTATAGCATCTTTGACCTTTACTGAAATTATGTCAGCATTAAACGTAGGCTCATTTCCATATTCAATTGTCAAATCTGCAATAATTTCTTCTTGCAGTCCTACTTCCATTGCTTCATCCATAATTCAAACTCCTATAATCCGAATTTTTCAATCAACATTTTCTTTAAATCTGCGCCGCTAATCTCTTCCGCTTTATCAAATCCCTGCTCGTTAGCAAGTTTTTGTAAATCAGCGGTAGACATACGATTGATTTCTGTTTTGGTATAAGATTTCTCAGCAGACAGATTTGTATTTTCAGAAAAACTATAGGTGGATTTCTCCACCTCTTTTGAATTATTTTCTGGAACATCTTCTCCTGCTTCATACCAAATACCATTCTTATTTACGATATAGGGATATATCATGTTTAATACCTCCTACTCTTGTGAATGAACCTCAATAACAAATGTTGAATCCATATTTTCATAAGATGGAAGCACAATCTCGGAAGCGGTTACAGACGTAATAGCTGGTGGACCGTACTCGACTTTCTTTGCTACTGCAATTCCTACTCCATACATAGATACGTCTACATCAGCCACCTGTGAAGCTGTTCTCTCTTCCGGTGTAGTACCAAACCAAGTGCCGCCAAGAGCACCGGCCGGAAGTAATGTAACTTTATCATCTGGATAAAAATATGCCTCTTTATCATCATCCCCAATATACATTTTGTCATAAAGAACAATGGTAAGTTTTGTTCTTGACTTAACGATTGAAATTACATTATCGTCTGTAAGTTCAATATTTGCTGTAAGGTTCTGTGCAAGAATTGCATTTTTAACCTGCTTGTTCTCTAACAGATAATTAAATGTGTTAGAGTTCATAAGAACATATGTTGCAACCTTACCAAGTTTTGCAAGCGCTTTTCTTGCATTATTAAGGTCGGTAAGTGGCTTTGAATTTACTGTGTCGCTCCACATTGCTGTGTCCTGCAACTTTAAGTAATGTTTAGCGGTATATTCTCCGTTAGGGTCGTAATCATACTCATACTTAACGCCATCAGATTCAATTCCGATTGTTGGGTGTCCTTTTGCTGTGGCAAGAAGAGCCATTCTCATTCTTTCCGGAACAACCTCTGCACCTCTTACAAGTGTTGTGGTATCATCATAGATACTTTGTAATGCCCCCTGTAAATACGGGTCGTTTTCATCCTTAATTCTGTCGATTTCCTGTGCATCTTCCTCTGTAATAACCATCTGTTCACGGAAAAATGCCATCTGTGTCTTTTCTGTTTTTAATCCCTCTCTTGCACGAATGGTAGGCAATGCATCAAAGTTTGATGGCTTTAACGATACCGGAAGTCCTTTGTGTGTTTTAATCCACTTTAAATCAAGTCCCGATTTCTTTCTTTCCGGGAACCACTGTAATCCAAGATAAGGAATATCATTGCTTGCATCGTTTGTAGCTGCAAGCGCAATGGCTTTTGTATCTACTACTTCATTTACTAACATTCTTTTTACCTCCTGTTAATTACTCAAATACAATCATTGGCAGTGCTGTCTTAACTGCTGCATCAATGGTTACACCCGAATGATTTTTGGCTGTTGTTTCGTCAATATAAGCTTTCTTAAGCAATGTACCCTGTGGTCTATCTTCGGTTACATCATGAAGCAAAATACCAACTACTGTTGCTGTGTTGTCTGCAACTCCTGTCTTTCCGATAGGTGTTCCAGCCTTAACAACCTTTTTCCCATTTGCTAATTTGTCTGTTACACTTGTAAAATCAAGTGTCATAGGGATACCCTCAAACGGTTTTCTTTTGAGGATATTTACATCACCCTCGTATGCTGTCTGTTCAAACTGCATCATTTTAATTACCTCCTACATAATGTGATAAAACGTCATTATTCTGTTTCTGACCGCTGTAATACTTCTCTACAAGTTTTTCAGCGTTTGTTTTTTCTTCTTCATTTCCACCTGTAGAACCACCCGGATTAGGCGTATCGTCAAGTTTCTGTTTCTCATATTCAGCAATAGCCGTTTTTTTACTGTCGGCAAAAATCTGACCGAGAACCTCATAATCTGTAGCACCATCATCTGTAACAACTTTGCTTGCCTGCTCTGCTGTCAACCCAAACTTTTCCATTGCATTTGCTCTCTGTGTGCGAACTGTGTCTTTCTTTTCAAGCTGCGCAATTTGTTTGTTTGCCGCTTCAAGTGCCGTTGTTGCTTTTTCAAGCTCCGTCATGTTCTGGCTGTTAAGCTCGTCAAGCTGTGTCTGCAATTCGTCAGCTTTATTAGCTTTTTCCTTATAGCCATCTGCTCTTTCTTTTTCTTTCTTTGTTTCAGCATTGATAGAATTAAGCAAATCTGAAATCTGCTCATCCGTCGGCTCTGCCACTCCAAAAGAAATAAGTTTCTGTTTTGCCTGTTCTCTAGTCATAATTACCTCCATCAATTCACGTTTTTTAACACGGTTTGCTCCGCTTGAATTGTTCTGTTGTTTTACGCACAACTGCAAATTTTTATAAAATAAAAGAGATAGTCTATTCGACTACCTCTTTATTTACTGGATTGTTGTTTGGTTCTGCATCTTTACTTGTCGGGTACAGATATTCCATTCTGTCTTTTGATTCAAGTGCAACCGCTTCACTGTCGCTAAACAAATCAACGGTTTTAATTGCTCTTTTGTAATCAACCCCTGCTTCAAGTAACATTTTAAGTGCTTCTGATTTTGTAAGCAGATTATCTATTTTGTTATGGTTGATATGTATTTCAATGTCGCTTGGCATAAGCGTAAAATTTCGCTTTATACGCAAACGATTTAGTATAATTCTTAGAGACATTCTTTCCGATTTTTTTAGTATCGGTTCGTTGATTGCTGTTCTTAGTCCTGCATCATAATGTCCGTTTCGTAGGTTTACTGCATTTCCAGTATCACCTCCGGCATTGTTGTTGGAACGATTAGCCAAACCTTGAATACTCAAAAACCTTTCAAACAAATCATCAAAAACAACTTGACTTTCTGTTTGGTTCAGTTCATTTGTCATAACATCAACATCGGCTTTGTTTTCGCCATTGTTTGATTTAACAACTAAGGCACCTTCTAATCTCATCTGCGAAAATGTATCTTTGTCAATCTCGCAATTCACAAATTTAATCCATGCAGAAACAAACTGCTCAATGCCGTTTACACGGTCAGAAGATAATGTATTGATTGAATCCGTAATAGGAATTGTAATTTCAATATCCGATAATCTTCTTGCATTGTTTGGATATTCCACAACCGGAATAGCGTTATTTCCGTTCAACCCACTACTTTTAATTTTTCCGTCAACAATTTCAAAATACTCTCTTTCCGTATAGCAAAAGTATATTGAATTATTGTTTTCATCTTCTCTAATTTGACAAGAAAATGCGGGTTTTCTATTTGAGTAATAAACAACAAATGTGTAGCGTGGGTCTTCCGAAAACAAAGCAAAGTCGCTTTCGTCAAGCAAATCTCCGTTTCCGTTGTCATTTCCAACAAATCTATAAGCCGTACCGCAAATACTTCTCCAACGGCAAATATCAATATCTACTTCTTGTTTGCTTTCAGAATCCATCGTAACATTTAGTTCCGTAATCTCTTCTGATTTCTTATCGTCTGTTCCACGTAACACATACTGAATAGGCTCTGCACATATTTCAGCAGTTTTACGCTCAACAAGTTCATAAGCAAGATTTAAAACAAGTTTGTTGTTTACTTCCGGCCTATTCACCTTTTTACGGTATAAAATAGGCTGGTCTCCTCTGTAATATCTATCAAGGTAATTGATTTCTTTTGCATTCTGCGTGTGAATCGAAAGTGCCTTGCTTAATTCTTCGACAATATTTAATTTTGTAATTTTGGATTTATTTGTAGAAATTACTTTTCTTCCAAAATTGCATTGATTTACTGCCGTAAACGGTCTTATGTTTTTTCCATAATACTTAAACATTAAAGCACCTCACTAACAAAACGTCATTCCACTCGATGTTGTCCTTTGTACTATTTTTTTCAACTCTGTAGTTCCAGTATCTACATGGTAAACAACTCTTTTTCTGCATTTTTTGCAATTCACAGAAATATTCATACTGGAACGTCCATCCCATGTGGCTACTTTTCTTCCACATCTTGGACAATATATCGTTTTTGGTTCCGTCATAAAAACCTCGTTTCTTGCAATAAAAAAACACCGCCTTTTTTTGGCAGTGTTTTATTTTGATTTCCTCATTTTATATTATATAATAATTGCGATATGACATACTATGACATATTATCAATCTTTGTATGTTTTTCCATATAACTTTTCAAATTCCTGCAATGCTCTTCCGTGTATTCTAATTGTTTGCCTCCATGAATACGTCATTTCATCTGCAATTTTTTCAAATGTCTTTTTCTCAACATACCGAGCAAACAAAATATGATAATAAGTTTCGTTGTCAATTCCATCAATTTGTGAAACAATAAGATTCTTTTTATCTACATAGGTGTCGATTAAATCATCCAATTCCTTTTCCATCTTTTCAATTTTGCAATAGGTAGAACCCATTTTGTCAAAGTTAGGACTTGTCTTTACTCTTTCTTCATTTTTTACAGCAGAAACACTTCGTGCAAGCTCTCTAAATTGCTGTATTTCAGATAACTTATTGTTTATCATTCGGTCAAGTCTACTAATTTGCTGTAAATATGTTTTAGTATCCATAATTTCTATAACCTCCTCTAAATGGGTTTTTTGGCACTTCTATTTTTGCCATGCTCCAATTTCCTTCAATGAAATATGCTAAAGACGCAAGGCAATCCGCCGCATCATCATGTTTGTTTTTTCCAGTAACCGTAAAGCTATATAAATTTGTCATAAATTTTCTGTATTCATGACTTCGACATCCAACATCACGGAAATAAAACTCTCTAATACTTCCAGCCTTATCCCATATCCTTTGCTCTTTTCTCATGTTTGTAGGTGCATATTCAGAACGTAGATTTATTTTTCGTCCTTTTTTCTTTAGTAATTCTTCAATTTCATCCTTATATCCTTCTCCACCTTGATTTGCTTCAAAAAACGCACTTCCAACATCATTATCAATAAACATGTTTGCAACTTTAGGTTTGGTTATTTTCTTTTCACTGTTGTCGAAAACAACATCGTCAATGTAAATTGAACCATCCTCGTACATATAAGCCACCGCAGATGCGAGATAATCTTCTCCTCCTAAAGCAACGTCACAAGCCGCACATATTCTGTAAGGTTCTTCTTCCGGCAATACACCATTGTAAAATCTCATATGTTCTGGATTAAAAACTGCACCGTCTCTTTCAATTGGTTCCTGCTGATACTGCGCATACCAAGATGCCATATCGTCGTTTTCTTCAAACTTTGCTCTTAACGTCCGGTAGTATTGCGTTGTATATCCAACACCGTAATCATAATCAAAGTTGCTTTCATCGTTTTCGTCCAAAGCCGGTATCTTCAAAATGTCATATCTGATATTTTTTGCTTCTGGGTTATTCTGCAAAAAATCCAATCTATCACTATAAAGGTCATGCAAACTCCAAATTGTACCATCATGGATTAGTTTGCACTGTTCCTTTTTACGTGACATTACATTATTGTCAAAGATAATCTGCTTTCGTTTGAGTGTGTCCGGGTTAAGCACATCTTGAATACCTTCAAGAATATCATCCAATACCATCCATCCGTAAGCGTCATATTCTCCATTAAGTCCACTTTCCAATCCTTTTCCAGAAAGTGTTTTGTACTTCTTTTTTCTCACAAGGTCTACTTTATGATTTTTTGAATCCGTATCAGCAACTTTTACTTTTGGAAATACATCGGAAAAACAATATGTTGGGTCTGTCCAGATTTCCATGACACCAGTTAAAAATGCTCCGCCTAATCCCTCTTTGTATGTCACATACAAATTGCTTTTTTCTGCGTCTTTTGCACAATGCCATGACATAGCAAGCGTTATTATCTGACTCTTACCAACCCTTGGCGGCATGTGAATAAACAATTCGTCAAGTTTTCCATCTTCAAGTTCCTGCAACTTATCGGCAACTTGTTTGAGTGTTTTTCTTCTAGGCTCGTAAAATCTTTCTTTCTTAGGTCTGTTTTTTTCTATGTAAAGAATGTAACTATCAAGAATGTAAGGTGCTTCATAAAGCAGTAAATCGTAATATTTATCTAAAATATCATACGACTGCTTGTTTTTTTGAGATTGCGTTTCAAGCCAATTAAAGTCAGCACCATTTGTAATTGATTTTATATACTCAAAAATCAGTTCTTTTGCTCTTGTAGAAACTTTCAATCCATATTCACGGTCTTTTCTTCCGCAAAGCATAATTTTACTTGCTTCGCAATATGCATCTATTACACTACGGTCTATTCCATTCCGTAATATGTATTTTTCGTATTCTTTTATATTTTTCTCATCTTCAATTGTATGCATTAAAAAAGCACCTCCACACAAGCAGAGATGCTATAATAGGCATCCTGCCTATAATTTTTCTAGGTTAGCGACTAACTCCGTTTGTTAGCCGGGAATTTAATTATTAAACTGTTCCTGAAACTTTTGGTACGCACTGATTAACCTTGTTAAGAAGTGCATCGTAATTTTGAATTAAATATCGTGCCGAAACCAAATATGCTTTAATTCCATAGCCCGCTGCTGTTTCTCTTTCAATCTCACAACCATTCCACTCGTAGCTCTCGCATATTCCAATAAATACATCAGCTTGTGACAATTTCTTAATGCTTTCTCCTAAATACCACACTGCTTGATTTTTATTCTGCGGTGGATTGTCCTCTATGTAACTGTCAATCAGTTCCAGTTCTTCTCCCTCGTAAACCTCTGCAATTTTCTTCATCTTCTGAATACTTGCTTTAATTTCCTCTTCTGTTCTGCCTTTCATAGGCACACTTACAAATAACTTTTTCATAACATATTTCCTTTCCGCCATTAAAATGGCAATAGTTTTATTTTACTCGCTTAAACTCCAAGCAAGTGAGTTTTCCATCTTTTCTACGTCTCCACGAAGAAGTCCACTGTTTGACTGTTCCTTTATTCTTTTTTTGGAATCTTACTTAATGTATTTTTGCTAATCGCATCATTTAATGGTTCTAACAAATCATCTATCATTATTCCATTCATAACATTTCCTTTCAGCCGATAATCGGCAACTAACAATTTATCTTAATACCTTCTGTTAAAACTTCCGTCTTTTTCTCATTTAACATTGGTACATTGTTTTCATCTGTTTTTATCCAATTTGCATCAATTACAATCATTGGTTCTTTTCCTGCATGGCCACTGAAATGTAATTCAACATCTTTACCAGGCACTTTTTTACCATCAATAAATAGCTTTGCGGTTTCTCCGTCAGATATTATCTTGATTTTTTCTTTTTCAATTTCTTCTGCTAACTTTCTTCCACACATAGGGCAATAATTGATTTTTATATATCCAAGACAACCACTGTCTCCTGTATCAATCAATAGTACAAAGCCATCTTTTGCATCTTTATAAATAAAATCCACACAATCATATCTCTTTTTCATGTATTCATCATCATTCATTGCTATTTTTTTGCAAAATTCACACACACCTAATCATCCTTTCCAGTTATCAACTCACTATGTGGCAATTTTTCAATAAAATCACAAAATATATGCCAATCTGGCAATCTGTGATTTCTTCTCTGCTTGTAAATCGTCTTTAACTGCCTATAATTCGTTGTCATTCTTGCTGTCAACTCAAATCCAGATGGAATATTGTATAACAGTCGCAAATAATCTTCGCTGTCTTTTGTTTTCAAGTAAATCTCTTTCAATCTCTCGACTTCTGCGGTAACTGCATTAGACACATAACCGTTACACATACACTTAATATCCATTTTGCTAATACAGTGCATTGTTGACTGGCTCGATACAAAGTCTATAAAGTGGTATCTTTGCAGTTCAACCCACGCCTTTATGCTGAATGTCAAATCAAACTGAACAATCACTCCGTTAAGGAAATTGTCATGCCCTGTGCCTATGTCACATCTTCCAAGATTATCAATTCTATCGGTAAATTCGTCATTCACAGAATTTATATCTACCGCAAACGGATATTTACTTGCTCTAAAACTATCTTCAATTCCAAAAACCTTGATATTTTCTATTCTTGCCATTTTACATCTCCAGTTATATTCGGTTTCTTGTGTTGGAAAGTATTATCCAGTCACTTATTACTATTCTGTCCATACTCTACTGTCAGACAACCAACACAAGCATTTTAATTATTTCAGCAAGGAATACCGAAACGCTTGCTTATCCGGTAGCGAACCGGCTTATCCAGTAGCGAACTGGACCATTGATGTGGTGAGGAATCGAACCTCACATGATGCCTTTGTCCATATCCTTTCGGCTCACTTTGGCATCGTACTTGTGGTTTCCTGCGTCTACCCTTTCCGCCACACATCAGCAAAGGCACCAATTCAAATGACTAATGATTATATCGCAAAACAGGAAAGTTCTAGGTGTCTTTGCATTGTATCATCCCCTCTATCGGGGAAACGCCGATATTTGGATTTGAACCAAAACGTCATAACGACTACTGACATTTTAGCAAACTGCTCCCTTGCCTGATTAGGGTTATATCGGCAAATAGGTGTATTGCAATCCCATAAGGCCTACATTCCTTATTTGCAAATTTGGAACATTCTTACCTTTGGATATTTCCATTAGAAAATTACACCTAATCGGCAATCGTGGATTTGAACCACGATTCTTTGTGTATAGTGGGATTCTACACAACGCATTATCCATTATGCTATCGCCGTAAGTACGGATTGACATACATGCATCTGTGTTTTAACCCGCACTGTTGCGATTCTTTTGCGTCCGGCTACTTTGGACACTGGGAACTATCGCAACGAAACCATAAACCCCACCGGACCTTGTGACGGTCCTTTAATCAGCTTTCCGCTAGTGGGTCAAGAAAGGTTCATGCAAAAGCAAAAAACATGAACAAACCATATACACCGAATTGCCGGTGTTGTATTCCGATTCGCTCTCGGCTAGAACGGATATACATTGCCCCTCTTTGTGATTCACACTCCTTATCACGTTTAAGAGTTCAAGGGATATGGTAAAACTCTTAATGAGTTATAAAATATATCGCCACAATGGACGCACAAAAATTGATTATTGACATTATTCTATCACGAGGTCTTTCGCCTAACACTATGTTCAAAAACGAAACTACCACTATGAATCCAAAATAAACCACAGTAATGTATCGAATCAAAAAACTAATCATCACGACTCCTCCACTCTTCGCATCCGTGGTCGTATTCGACATAATCAGATACATAGTCACTGTTCATATTCTCGCACACAAAACCATTCTCACGGCTATATGCAGCATATTTACAATTTCCACAACACAGTTTTTCGTTATCGTCCATCCTTGAAGTCCTCCATTTCTTTTACACTCATTCCAACAATTCCTGCCGAACCATCCGAATCCGTATTCTTGAAATACTCTCCGTTCTGTGGAAACATGAAACGGAACATTGCGTAATTTGCTACGTCGCAAAGATATTCTGTGTTTCCAGTTTCTTCAAACTTCGCAAGACACTTTTTAAGACTTCCAATCGCATCCACATTTCCGGTTGCAAAATTTCTACTTGCCTTGCCGTACTTGTAATAGCTCTGACATATCAACGCTTTCCGCTTATCGTCAAACGCTTTTGAGTATTCCGTTTTCAGTAATTCATTTTCCATTCTCAAAACCCCTTTTTTATTTTTTCGGGAGTATGGGGGACTTAGTAGGCGGTTTTTTAATCCCCCAATAGAGGGGGAGGGGGTGCGTTGCTAGTCCTCTCTTTTGCTCGGTTCGTATAACTACAATTTTACGAACTTTAACGTTTTTCCGTTGTTTATCCGTCTTTTTGTTCGATTTCAATGACTTCTTGTTCCGGATTTGTCAACTTTGGAAGCTCGCTATCTGCTAATGCTTGGCTGTTTTGATTGCCGACCTGCACTGGAGCAGTTTCCACCATCCCATAAGCCGCCTTTGCAATAAAAATCAAATTGGAGTTTGTGCCGGCTTGGTTATGTAACCGGTTAAGCGTGAAAGACTTGCAAATATTGAACCATTTTTTAACTGTGCTACCATGTGCAGTGCTAACCCTATACCTACCCATAGACCAATCTGTAAAAGTGTTTCTATCAATACCAACTAAAAAACTAAATACCTCCAATGTTGGCAATACTTTATATTTAGCACATATACGAACATAAATATCAAATAAATTATCTAATAACTCTATATCGTCATTACTAGGCTTTTGAATATTATCAGCAATATAGAAAATCATAGATACAAAGTTATCCGCTACACTTTCAGTATCTCCATCTAATTCAGCGTCTATGTACTCATCCACCAGCCTATATATGTCGTTCTGGTATACCTCAATACCAACTTCGCTTTTAATAACATTATCTTTCACAACATCAACTCCAAACATTCAAAAATAAAAAACGCCAACACAAGAAAAATAAAAAGTTATCATCTTGCGTCAGCGTTCGCCGTCGTCTGTACGTTGTTTCTGTTTCCAGAACAATAATTTAATATATGCCCTTACTATACACGATACACAAGTTATTGTCAATAATAAATTTATAATATTTATTTTATTTGTCGAGTTCGAGCCGTTTTTTATAAATCCTGGTGCGGCGTCGGGGAATCTGCCCGACTATATATATACTTATCTTCTCTAACCTTATCTAACCTAATCTTATCTTATCTATGTTACATTTTGGAAACAAAACGATAACAGATTGGTTACAAACTGGTAACAGAATTGTATACAACATGATTACAAGTCGATAACAAAACGATAACAAAAACACAAAAAAAAGACGGCTAAAAAGCCGCCCTTTCTCTTTCTGGAATCACTCGCCGAGATACTTGCGATATAATTCCTCCCACGCGTCAGCGTCTAAATCACTTTCTAACGCATCCGAAGCCTCGAACGGCTCCGTTTCTTCGTGGTCGAGAACGTCGGAAATTCCGACAGTGTATTGTTTTCCGTCAACCTCAACCCAGACGTTGGCGGCGTCGTTCTGAACTCCATTTCCTTTCAAGGCTTCCTGCTGAAATGAATCGAAATCCATTACGGCAAGTTCAAAATCGGAACCCTCGACAAATTCGCCGCTTTCGTCTGCCTCGAAATATTCAAGAGCGTACTCTTCAACGTCCGTCAAATGTTCGTTATAGCGAGCATATCTACAACGGAGAGCAGAAAGCTCTTTCTTGGCTTCTTCCTTCTGCTCCATGCTCCATCTTTTCAATTCTTCCGGGCTGGTATCATTGCCCCAAATTGTGTCACCTTTCTTGAATTTCTTCATTTCCTCGTTGGTTGCTCTGCACTCCCCTTTTAACAATCTAACCATATTCAACATACTCTTCACCTTTCCACGGTCTCCCGTGCCCTTTCTTTTTTTTGATTTTTTTTATTTTGTTTTTTTAAATACCCATCCGGCATGGGTGTTACCCTCTGCGCATTCATAAAGGGTATATTCCCCCGGTTCACTTGGAGCCGTAAGAACGATTCCGGGAAATCCGGTTTCTACTTCCTGCCCTGCTTTGATTCCCTGCCACTGGGGAATCGTTATTCTGTTCTGTGCCATATGCGGCACCTCCTCTCTTCTTTCTTTTGATAAGTCAATTATAATGCCATGTGCCTTATATGTCAAGTGTTTTTTGTGCCTTATTTCAAAATTTTTTCTTCCCTTTCCAACTTTTCCGCAACTGCTAATTTTATGAAATCGTTGCAACTGCTATAATTCAACGCCTTTATCCTTTCTTTTGTTCCTATTGTAAAGCGGCAATTTATGCGTTCAAACTTGCTATCATATTTTTTTACTGCTTTTCTTAGGGATTCCGTTGTCTTTTTTTCTTCCATGTGTAAAACCTCCTTTTTTTAATTGCTTCTATTATATAATAATGTGCCTTATATGTCAATATATTTTATTATTTTTTGTGCCTTATGCATATTGCACAATTTTTGTGCCTTATATTTGTGTATTTTGTATATTGTTTTTGTGCCTTATATATTGTATTATAATATCAACAAATAAATAAAGCCGGTGACACCTACCAAGCGACCACCGGCACCAATCAAAAAAGAAAGGTAAGGGAATTATATCATAGATTCCCGAAAAGGTAAAGAATTATGAAAAAATTAACAATTGCAGAGATGAGAAAAAAAGAGCTTGCTAGATTTAGCGAAGTATATAGCATCGATTTAGCAGACGCAAAAAAACTTGTAAATAGTTTTTATCGCTTTTGCGGGTTGGAAAGCAATTTATTCTATCTTGAAAATAACGAGAGTACAGCAAATAGCAACTATGTAAAAGATTTACAAAAAAAAGAAGAAAATTGGACGGAAAGGTTGCAAAAAAATCTTGCCGCTCATGGTTTGGCAATGGTCTGGTTTGGCTATTTGCCTACCATTTGCGAATCCGGAACAACTAAGACGGCACTTGAAAGATATTTTTACGAATAGGATTTCGCCGGGGTTTAATTCCCCGGCTTGCTTTTCCCTTTTGAGGGATAAAACAAAAAATAGGAAGGTGGTTATATTATGATAAAAATTGATATGTGGTACAGTGACAAAAAAGAACAAGCTACGAGTTTAGACATTTATTTTAACGATTTAGGCGCTTTTTACACCGGAAATATTAGAATTTTCGGAAAATCAGTTGGCGATTACTACGCCGACACAGTGCAAGAAATACAAGAAGCTTTTCCACATCTTGCGAAAAAAATTGATGAGTGCTTGAATTAGAAAAAAAGAAGCTGCGCCGGTTTTTTCCGGCGGTTTCTTTTCTTGCATTTTGGCAAAATAAAAAAGATTGGAGGCGGTGACATGGTTAAATCATTACAAAAATGGCTAGAGAAATCCGGTTATAATCCGGAAAAAATTAAACTTTTCGGAGGTGGCGAAGCGTTGGAGGTATCAACGCCATACCAAGGACAAACACCAACGGCGGAACAATTCGCAACACTGGCAGAAATCCGGCGGCACGTGTCAAGGCACTATGCCGGGATAAAGGTTGAGCCGCGCGGATTTTATTCGTCAATTTATATCTATTATAACAATTAGCCGGATGCGTTCCGGCTTTTTGTCGTGCGCTCTGCCTGCTTTTGGTGGGCGCGCCCTGCTGCCGTTTTGCTTTTCGCAAATATCCGGCGGTGTGTTTGCGATACCAAAAACAAAAGATTGTTTTTTCCCTGCCGGATGTGTTCCGGTTTGGTTTGAATGTAAAAACGCATAGCACCTTGACAACGCTATATATTCGCCGTATACTGATTTTATATATCTATGGCAATTTTATAGGCTCACGAGATAAAAAGGCAAAATAGAAGCCTTGGAACGTCTCACAAGGGCAAGCCTTTATTTAGTATATCTAAAATCAGCAAAGTAAAAAACAGTGCAAAAACTGTTAATATAAATCAATTTGAAAAAATTCACCCTGCAACTATAAAAATCAGCAACCCCGGGGGGTATCAAAAAATTTGCATTATCGGGCGAAAATTCCGAAATCGCAAAAATCTCTCTCCAACCTTGAAAATTTGAAAGGTAGGGGGGTATCAAAATATTTTGCTTACCGGGTGTAAAAAGAAAGGAGTGTTCAGCATGAACAAAAAAACAAAAGCATTAGACAAGGAAACCTACAAAGAAATCATAACCGCAATCCGCAAAGGCTTCAATTACGGTGAACACGTATTCAAGCCAAACAAACGGCTTGCTACATTACTGGTAGTGCAAGCAAACATCGGAGTTAGAATCTCTGATATACTGCACCTTACGCTTTCAGACGTGGTATACGAAAGCGGTCGCTATCATCTAGATATTGTAGAGCAGAAAACCGGCAAGGGAAGAAACTTCACGGTTCCAACTGAATTATTCCAGTTCTTAAAGAAGTACACCGAAGATAACGGCATTGCACCAACCGCAAGAATCTTTCCAATCAGCGAAAGAGCCGTACAGAAACAATTGAAAATCGTAGCGGATTTCTTTGGAATTGACGGAATATCAACACACAGTTTTCGGAAGTTCTACGCTACCGAAATGTACCTTAACAACGATTATGATATAGAGTTGGTGCGTCACCTGCTACAGCACTCATCCAGTTCGACAACGCAAAGATATATTGGAATCAGTGAAAAACGTGTTGAGAACGCATTGAAAAATCATTTGTGTATCATCTGATTGTATGGTACACTGTAAAGGTCTAAAGCCAATATAATACGGCAACCATTTATTTCTCCCCCCGGTTGCCAATTAGACAAAAAAGTAGGAGCCTTTTCCATAATTTAGGCTCCTATTTCTTATTATTATATTACGAGTTGGACTAATCTTGAACTAATATTGGACTAAAACAACTAAACTTTCTTAAAGATTAGACCATTCTTTAAGCGTTCTCAATGAATCCTTGAATTGCTTACAGAAATCACGTGAAACAGAACTATTTCTGTCCGTAATTTTTTCTAAATACTCTTCAACCTTTTCTGGGTCAAATTTTTCCTCATATGTTTTCAATTTATCAATTGCTAATTCCTTGAGGTCATTTCGCTCCTGCTTATGAGCTTCAATGTTCTCCTCTTTTGAAATTTCGCACGTAAAGAAAAATGAGGACGCTTTATCAATATCTCCATACAACTTACGCATTGTGGCTACAATGCTATCCTTGGAGTGTATAATGAAAAGGATGCCGTCGTAGCACTGTTCCCTTTCATCTTTCACGTGAAAGTATTTTTCATACATACGCTTCACGTATTCATCTGATAAGCGTTCTCCGCGCTTTTCTAATATTCTGGCATCCTGCAAACCAAGTTTTTCAGATTCTAATAACATTTTCATCATTTCTTCTTTGCTCATAACATACATCCCTTTCTATTTCTTCTTATTCTTTTTCCTCGCAACTAATTCCTGCAAAGAAATCGTCATTTACTTATAAAAATCTATTACATACTTCTTCAAAAAAATCTAACTTTGCCAGTCTAATTGCTTCAGCTAAAGTAAAGTCTCCACCTATATTTTCTTTGATTTCTTTTGCATAAGGAACAAAACTTTCACATCTTATTCCTTCATTTTTTGAAACAACATAATCTTTATAAATCAGTGATAATTCTTCGTTTGTCTTATCGCTATATGGAATTTTCATTTTATATCACCTCTTCTAATCTTTACTTCGATTTTGATTCTATTCTTTTTGCAATTTTTTTCAACTCTTTTATTTTTCAATTTCCTTTTTTACAAGTCCAATTCCCTTTATTATTGTATCAGTCCTTGATAGATTTAATTTTTCTGAACAATACTCAATATCTTGTTTCTCTTGCTTTGTTAATCTGATGTTGAGTTTTTCTGTTCTGGAAACGTCTTGTAATGGTGGTCTACCAGTTCTTGGTGACAAATTATCATCTCCTTTCTATTTATGTCCTTGCATAAATCATTATAAATTATGTACGCACATAAGTCAACCCCTAAATGCAATGATTATTGTATTACGAGTTGGACTAATCTTGGACTAAAATAAAACCCACCAACTAAGTATTAGTCGATGGGTTTATCATAAACTCGCATTTCGCAAGATTTATCTCTATTGTTATACTGTCTGCTGTCAATTTTAATTATTCATCCTCGTAGTTTACGCCACAATGAAATCCCATTCAGCTTTCAGTTCTTCTACATCATTTTCAAACAACTTGCAAGCAATCTCATAGAGTTCCGGAACCATGTTCATACCACGGTCTATATAGTCCATAGTATTTCTGGCTTTCGGCTTTAGTATATCACTCTCCATACGCAACTTTAGATTGCAGTGATATTTTCTTTCAAACTCTCCATATAACAAGCGGTATCTCTCTTTATACTGCTTGTTTTTACAGTGTCTGACAATCTGGGTAATCCTCTGTCGTTTGGTCGCAAGGTCAATATCTCCAACAAGTCCAATAATCACATCTTCCTTGTGTACGATTTCTTGCTTCTGTTCCTTGATTTCCGTTTGCTGACGTTGGATAATCTCATTCTGTTCTCTGACAGTCTGCAAAGTCTGCAAGAATAATACCTTTGTGCTTTCCTCTGCGAACGGCAAATATGTATTGATGAACAATTCATCGTTATTCACATAGCCGCCAGTCTTTCGTATGGTTGGGAGTACATCGGAGATTACCCAACGTTTAAATTTCTTTGCATTGGGTAGTTTGCTTGATAACACCAAACTGTAAAGACCACTTTCATTGATAAATATAGGATTTTGTTCTCTGCCGATGGGGTCACGAATCGTTACCCCATCTATTTTGTCCTCGTCATCTACATGGTCTATAATGGCTTTTCTCGGATTGGAATATCCAAGAATTTCCGCTAAATCTTTGGCTACAAACCAAGGTTCTCCGTCAATAGTAACTGTGCGGATTTTTCCAAACTCTCCGTTAGTAAATTCAACAACATTCGTCGCACTGCCGATTGTTGGACTAATCTCATCTTTTGTAGGGGTAATTATACCATTCATACTTCGTATTCCTCCTATCAAAAGTTTTATGATACGCAAACAGCATTTGTGCGTATCGGGTACATACCCCAATATTCCTCACGCACGGTGCTTTTCTTTCTATTTCTTATTTTTCTTCCTTGCAACGTGTTCTAGTATGGTTTTCTCTGCTTCTTCTCTTAGTTCCGCAAAGTACGATACAACTTCCATAACAAACCTTGATTCGTAACCTTTTTCGTACTTATAGAGTATCTTGTAATCATCTACATTGTATGATTTTCCAATATCCAAAAGAATCTTGTGATACAACCCTCTTCTCGTCAGTTTGTATTCCTTACAAAGATACTCAAAGTTTGGTTCCATTTCTGCAAGCCATTTATCCTCTACGAGTAGCGGATAGGTTTTTCGTTCCGGAATCTCCTGCTTTACCTTAAAGTATGAATTTACTAATTGACGCTGTACTTTCCATGCTATATCTCCGTTTAAAGATTTTACAATCATCAAGTAACCACTTTCTGTTAATAGTGTAATTCCTTTGTTCGGCACAGTGATATTTCTAATGTACGAATTTGTCTCATTAGAATTTTTCTTTGTCAAAGAGAAGTAATCTTCACCCTCAATAAAGTGTTTCTTGTTTCGGTTAAAGTTTCTTCGTGCTGTACCTGATTTATTTTCGTGCACTGTATCAATATCCTTAAATGTCACAACTCGCTGTCCGTTATACTCTCTAATTTGCATTTCTGTGTTTTCAATGGTAATTACTTCGTTCATTAGCAAGCACCACCTTTCTCTGGGAAGAAATCAATCTTTCCGTTTGTCAGAAATTTAGCACAGTATGAAAATCCTGCAATGAACGATGCTTCTTGTACATCTGCTATGCCATCGCGAATTGATTCATCTATATTCTGAAACAAGCTCGGGTTTAATATGTCTCTCAAACGGGCAATGGCGTCTTCCGCTGTTTCCCAGTTCTTGTTGATAATACAAACTTCCTCGGAATTGTTCATGTCTTTTGTGTCCATAAAGTTCCGATAAGCAATTTTTAATAATTCTTCCATGTTTTTTCCTCACTTTCAAATAATGTTTGATTTTCTGTAAGAGGTATGCTATAAATATAAATAGACATATCTCTTGTTTGGTGTGTCATTGTAGCGGTTTAGGTCTGTCAAAACTTTCAAACCGCTACTTTTTTTGTAAAAGCAAATGTATCCCTTGTCGCATTGCTTCACCTTTGGTTATCTTGTGTTCCTCGCAGTATTTTTTTAACTTTCGTTCAGTTTCACTATCAAGGCATACACTAAACCGTTTAGTTTTTGGGTCATTCACTTTGGGTCTTCCTACTGTGCTTATTGTTTTTCACCCCTTTCTAATTTTAATCACACCTTTATTATATTTATATCACACCAAAAAGTCAACCCCTAAATGCAAAAAAAATAGAGACAATATAAAATTTACTGTCTCTATCCAATAAATCTAGTTATCAAGCATTTCATTTACTCTCTGCATATTATCTCCAGTATCATACACAATCACGCATGACCTGCCAAAATAAAAAACTGCTAAGAATATAACGCAAATCAAAATAACTATCAAAAGTCTTTTCCACATATTTTCCCCCCATTCTATTTTATCAAAAACCTAAAAATAAAAATATTTAGCAACCCAATCACAATAACAACCCAATCATCAATAATGTATTTGTTCTTCCCCTGTCTTACTAAATCAATTATCGCCAATAACATAGCAAGAACGGCAAGTATCGTAGAATATCCCGGTGTTGGAAATAATATTGATATTCCGCACATTACTGCACTGACTATTCCAAGCGGAGAATGTTTCTTTTTTACATACATGGGATTTCCACAATTTGGACATTTGTTTGCATTATCACTTATTTCTTTCCCACACTCCGGGCATTTAATCAAAGCCATGAGCAATCCCTCCTCTTTTATTTTTGATTGTATATTATCATATTTGACTATATTTGTCTATAATGCAGTTCTTAATGTTTGGAATACATTGTTTGTTATGCTAATTATTTCATCTGCGTATGTTGCCAAAAAGTCGCAAAACATTTCTTCCTGCTCCAAAGTCATATCAATTCCGTATGAAAACATTGCGCTATGGCATATCTCATGTAGCAAAACTTTGCGTAAAAAACCGCCACGCAAAATATTTGATATATAAATTGTTTGATTGTTTCTATCGCACATTCCGCAAGTATAACTTCCGTCACTTCTTTGTAGCATATTGCTATACGGTGATACTGTTACTATATTCCAAGCAAAACCATTCATAGTATACAATTTAACCACTCCAATCAAAAAGGGGCAATTACGCCCCTTTAATTTGTTTTTGTTAAAACTTCTGCAACAATGTTTGCATTTTGGTTTTAAGTAAATTTTTTTCTTCCTGCGAACTATCCGCAATCATTTCCGTAATGTCTTTTGATAATTCACCCATGTACTTTTCTAACTCTTTCATTTTGTACTGCTTATCCGCCGGTGTGTCTGCTTTGTGCATTTCTTTTGATTCCATGTACGACATACGGCTCATTCCGCTTCTGCCCTCTCTGGAATCTCTCATCTTCATGTTTTTATCCATTCCGGTATCAGTGTAATACATAAGACCGTCTCTGTGTTTATCCATATCTCTGTACCATTCCGGGTCATGTTCCCGGTACATTTCCGGTGTCATATGGTAGTATGGTTCGTCATATCCTCTACGGTACGTTCCACGTCCTTTCGGAGCAAATCTTCCGTCAGCGTATCGGTATTTGTCATAAAATCTTCTTCCGTCTCCGTAACGCTCAAACATTTCAAGCGTTTCTTCTAAGTTTGATTCATCCATTGCCTTTGTCAAGGTTCTGTAGTACATTGCTTCCGACAAATCTTTCATCATGTCTACTACTTTTCCCATTTCGCAAGTATCAACATTTTCGATTCCAGATTCCATTTCGCTTTTGGCACATTCGGAAAGTTTTTCAATCATACAATGCATTCTTTTAATATCCATCTCAATCACCTCCACCGGTTGTAACAAGAGTTCCATCACCGTTTATTGCATTTAATCTGTTGTCTGGAGCGCAAGCAATTCTTCCAAGCAATTTGAAAACCCCGCTATTTGACGTGGTTTCAACTCTTGTACTGTATTTTGTTCTTGTTCTGATACTACAAGCCGTTGCCTGCGTACAATCACATTTTGTCAGTGGATAAAGTACCGTACCAGTTCCAATCTGGATATATACCGGAGCAGAAATTGTTGTTTCTGCCGGAATGTTCTGCGCCACAACAATGCAATATTTTGAACCATCGTTATAACTTCCTTCCGGGATTTGGATAACAAGACCAGTACCGGCAGTAAAATTTACTGCCTGACTTATAATCAATTTCTTGCAAAGTCTGCATACGTTTTTACAATTACTCATAATCTACCTCCTAAAAATCAATATGGGATAAGCCATAGACCTATCCCATAGAGTAATAATCAGCCTAGTTCGGCGAGTTTTTCTGATATTCTGTTTTGATTCTTCTGTATATTAGCAACAACCGCAACCATTGTTAAGACCTACTCCATAAGCAGACTGGTAAGGTGAGCAAGTGATGTAAGCTGGTACGGCAGTAGGTCGCAACTGGCTTACAAGATACTGGTTCTGCTCTGACTGTGAAGCCGCCAATTTGAGATTCTGATTTTCAGTCTGTAAAGTAGACAATTTGTCGTTTACAAGGAAGTCAAGGATGCTTCTTGTGTTTGCGTTCTGATTGTCGATAATATCTCTTGTATTGTTGCACATAGAGTTCTGGAGTGCGTTTGTCTGCGTTGAAATGTTGTAATTCACGCCCTGAATAGCTTCTCTTGTTGCACAGCAGCAGTCGGAAATCTGATGAGATACATTATTGAATCCCTGCTGGTTCTGAAAACCAAGCGTACAGATTGAGTTATCAAGAGTTCTGAAATTGCTGTTGATTGTGTTGTTCAGCGCATAGTTACTGTCTGCCAGTCCGTATGTCTGCTGGTCGAGTTTGCTAATAAGTGTCTGCTGGTCTACTGCGGCTCTAACATCTGCCTGTGTAGCACAAGGAACGGATGCTCTGTCACCGCCGTTGCCGTAACCGCCGCCAAATCCATTACCCCATCCGCCAAAAATAGCAAACAAGATAATCAAGACCCACCAGCCGTTTCCATCGCCCCAGCCGTCTTTGTTGTTTCCTGTCACTGCCGCAATATCGGCAAGACTAGGTGAATTTCCGTTAAACATTTTGTTTACCTCCATTGTTTTATTTACAAATGGGAAACTAGTTTTAAGCGCACAACCCAAAATGTACTAACGTAAATTGCATCTTTGCATAATTGATTTTCTTATTTCATCCGGTGTAGTTCCTTTTTCTTTGCAGACGTTTTCTGCAAATTCCTGTAACCCTCTTGAATCTCCATTTCTATACATCTCAATAGCATTTTTCGCCATAGGGTTACTCATAAATTCATTGTTTTTTGTAATTTCTTCTAAAAATTTCTGTGGATTTCTCATTGCTTTCATAAAACTAATTGGATTAAGCATCTGTATCACTCTCCTTTTTAGTCGTAGTCGAAGATTTAGTGCTTCTATTCGAAGATTTAGTCGAAGTTTTAGTCAAAGACGATTCCAAGTTAGAGATTTTGTTTTCTAACTCGTCGAATCTTTTCATAATTACTTCTGTGACCTTTTCTGATATGCCTATTTGACTTTTTGTGTTGTCCTGTGTCGGATTGTTAGGCTCTGTATCTAAAACTGGCTTAAAAGTCAAAATATGAGTTCTTCCATTTGCAAGCCATTGTTTTCCAAATATTTCTGTTCCGTCTGCTTTTGGAAAATAATATATATTCCCATCCATCGGAATGTCTGTTGCTTTTACAACGTCAATGCTATCAACAACTTTTCCAATAAAACTTGTCTGTTGTGATGTTGCCTGCATTTGAGAATTCTGCATAGGCGGTTGTAAGTTTTGCTGACAATTTTGTAAAAAGTTCATTCTTTCTGCGTATGGATTTTGAACATATCCATTATTAATCGGATAAAAGTTCTGATAATTTTGCATCCGGATTCTCCTTTCTTATCTTACCAATAACATTTTCAAACACGCTAACGGCTGTAGCTTGCGTTCCAATAGGTATTTTCTGCATTTCATTTTCGCTAAAAATCATTTCAAGAATCTCGTCTTTGAACATATCAATCACTCCTTACAATTAAAACTTACACCAAAAAAAGACGGATAAACCGTCAGAAATCATTCAAAATTTATTCATATGTATTATTGGAAACAATGCTCTTTTCTTACAATCACGTACTTTGTTTAGTGTAAAACAATGTATTAAAATATTTACACCATTTATACACCATTTTCATAAAAAATATAGTTATTTATAGATATTTATGCGAAAGTTAAAAATCCTCTATATACCGAAAACAACGCATTTTCGCCTTTTTGAACATTTCAATTTTCAAAGGCGGCGAGATGGTAAGAGTTTTTATAACCAACCATTTTTCGGTACTTTTAAGCGTTTTGTTTTTTAACTTACACCAAATTTACACCAAATACACCGTTTTACATAGCAATATATTGTTCCATTTCTTTCGCAACATCATCCGGTTTCTTATGGGTATACACATCTAATGTCGTAGAAATATCTGAATGTCCCATTACTAATTGCAATGTTTTTACATTCATACCTTTTTCAACCATGCGGCTACAGAATGTATGCCTTAACACATGAGGTGTTATTTGCGGTAATTCTCCAAGACCAAGTTCAATATGCTTTTTTCGGACTTCTCTCATTGACCCCTCTAAATTTCTTCTTGTTTTTGGAAAACCCAAGTGGTTTATAAAAACAAATCCAGTATATCCGTCAATTGCATATTCGACTTTAGGTCTAACTTCTGTCCTTTTATGCATAAATGCTTTTCTTGTTGCGTCATTCATGGCAAGTATACGGTTACCTGCTTTTGATTTTGGTGGAAGAACAACGTATTTGCCACCAATCCTATGCAATTGCTTATTTACATTTATTCTTCTGTTTTTGAAGTCTACATCCTTAAATGTAAGTCCATATAATTCACTTACCCTCATTCCAGTATTCAAAAGAATCACCACATCATCATAGATATGTCGAAACCATCCATGATTGGAAATAAATTCAATATAATAATTTTCATCTTCTTCACTCATCGAAAATCTTTGCTTTGAATCGTTTTCGATTATGTTTGATAAAGTGAATAGAAATGGATTTTTGACTATATAATCATCCTCAACTGCCATTTGAAAAGCCGGTTTCAAAAGTGTTTTTGCATTTTGAACCGTTCCATACGAATACCCTATATTGCTTAAGGTAATCATATATCGCTTTGCCAAAGATGTTTTTATGTCTTTGATTGGAATATCCAATATCTGTATCTTGTCAAGCATATTTATTAGGTATCTATACTTCTGTTCTGTTGTTATGCGGACTTTTTTTAACGATAAATATCTTTCTATCAGTTCCCGGACTGTTATTTTATTGCTTTCCCAAGAAACACCAGATATTATTTCAGTTTTTGTTACTTGCAACTCTTTTTGTCGTAGTTCATTTAATGTTCTGGCATATATTGTTTGACGTTTCTTTGATAAATCAGTCCACCGGTACATATAAGTACCGTCAGTTCTTTGGCTTTCTCCTTTCTCTAATACTCTTCCTTTGTTATCTTTTCTGCTTGGCATACACATTCTCCTTTCTTAAAGAAAAGAGCATTGTTAAAGGATAATTATACCACTAACAACGCTCTATAGCAAATAATAGGTACTTATAGAAAGTTACAAAACCATTGTCCTGTCAAGATATTCTTCCATCTTTTTCCTTTTTATAAGGTTTTTTCTTCCTATAACAAGAACAAGTTCATTTCTGTTTTCGTTCACAATTTCCCTCATTCTATCCTTTCCAATATTAAAATAAGCCGATGCTTCTTCAATAGTAAGGTTATACTTTTCACATACTGGAATTTCTTTTTTCACTTCTATCATCTCCTTTGCCTTATTTATTTTCCAATCAATCCTTGATACTCTTCTTATGACGGTTGATTCCGACATATTGCATTTCATCTCTATTTGTCTTAATGTATAGCCTTTTGATATGCATTTGAATATTTGTTCTTCATCTTCGGTGAAATTGCAAATTTTTTCAATTTCATCAAGTTCCGGCTTAGTCAATGAGGATAAATACTTTCCTAATCTCATAAGCCTTTTCCTTTCCTATAATTTTTTGTTTGGTTTATTGGCTTCATCAACCAACGCAATTAACAACTCCTGCGTTTTTCTCGGAAGTTCACTATGTTTGATTTCCGCAATTACTTCTCTGTACTGTTCTTCTGATAATCTTTCCATGGTCTATTTCTCCTTTTTAATATAATATTCCGCTCTCTTGTAATTCTCTTCTTGCTTCATTCGCTTTCTGCGAGCGTGCTTTTTCAACATTCATCTGATAGTGCTTTTCGCATACCTTGTATCCATCTTTTACTTTTCCACCGCAAAAGCAACACAAACCGTTTTCAATCCATGTTTTCTTTTTCGTACTAGCCTTTGCTCTCTGACTATTTCTGCTTTTCTCCCTGCATATTCCACAAGTCAAGTACCCGTAATCGGCTTTTCGCTTACGGCACCGTGGACAAATACCTTTTTCTACGTCCTGCTTATATGTAAGTTTCGCCCATTCCTTGTGTTCTTGGTTATATCTCTTTCGTGCTTCTTCACTTTTGTTTCTTCGATTATTGCATTGTATTGATTCATTTGCACGGCATTCCGGGCATGATGATTCACTACTGCCGATTGGAACCTTTCTGCAAATAGGACATATGCCAACTTCTTTATAGCATTGTTTATTTCTTCTTTCGTTCTCCGACTTTTTACTGCGACAACTTATACATCGTAAGCCGTCTCTATCTAGTGGTTTTCCACAATCAATGCAAAGTCCGTTCTGCTTTCTTCTATCGTACAATCGTTTTTGATAGATATTGCTCAAACAAACACCTCACTCATCCTCATCTGATTTAAGGATTCGGACACCGCATTTCTCTCTGACTTTATCTATATACCAATCAACATTAAACTTTGTTGGGTCTTCATCCATCTTTACTGATTCATCGGATATACGTTCAATAAGCCGATTGATTCTTTTGTTTCCAAATCCAAATTCTTCGCAAAGTGCAAGAAACATAATTCCGGTAGCAAGTTCAAATCCCTCATTCTTACCAGTTATATATGCCCTTGCCATAAGTTTTGTTTGTGTTGGCTTACTGCCGGTCAATTTCTCTTGCACACGTTTTTCTCTCCGCATTGCTGCTCTTTTGTTTACTGCCATATTATCTGTCCTTTCTAGTATTTTTACTTAGTCAATTATTTTTGAATTATTATTTATGCCACCGCCTTTCATAATCTCGATTGCTTCACATTCTTCCATATTTCCTCCTATTCTGCTTCTGCTTGAAGCCATTCTTTCCAACATTCATCACATGCTGTTTTTTCACAACAACAATCGCACGGAACATCAATATACTGCGATGAAATACCGTATTCCTCGACACCATTTAAAAACTCTGCCAACTCTTCGTCCGACATATTTCTAATTCTGTCTGCGTTAGTCATTGTTATCACCTCCAATTTCTATAGTCAGCAATTTTTCA
>ERZ857965.464-NODE-464-length-58795-cov-7.659806_pt1 | contig 58795 bp, 57 predicted proteins | sample MGYA00519758_ERZ857965 | MGnify/ENA primary metagenome ERZ857965 (study PRJEB31778, sample SAMEA3449381) | human gut metagenome | biome: human gut; feature: human-associated habitat; material: faeces | place: United Kingdom | collected 2010/2012 ... | reverse complement strand
CGGTTTCCCATCTTTCTTGATAGCCGCAGGTATAGATATCCTTCTGCCTCCAGAGGTCTCTGATAACCTGAGAGCCCATCACGCCTATTGACTTAGGAATAAAGCCGATCATTTTAGGAGAAGACGACAGGTTGAACATGGCGATGGCGACAGTGCCGTCAGCAAGCGGTTTCAGATAAGTTGCGTAATCCTTGTCACCATAAATCCTGGCGCCCTGCCAGCCGAGTTCGTCCTGATTCACATCTATCACTTCGCTGTTGCACAGGAGGTTAAGCGTAAAGTCGTCCATCTCGGCCATATCACAGCCTATAAGGAGAGGTGATGCGAGAATGCTCCAGAGAGTGATGTGAGTGTACTGCTCATCAGCCGAAAGCTTGGAATCATGAGTGGACGGTCCCCAGCCGACCTTTCCGACCACGAGCATATCCGCATCCGGCCAGTTGCCGGGCCTTTTGAACGATGCCCATTTATCCTGGCCGAATCCGATTTTCGACATATTGGCCCAGTTGTCCCTGATGTCGCCGGTAGTTCTCCAGCAATTTGCATATTTGGTTATGTATGAAGCCATTCCGACTTTGGAGCTATTGGATAGGCTATAGACGATATCCCGTCCTGTAGCGCGGAGAGCATCCGCCATAAGACGTACATTGTACTCGTCGTTAGGATTCCAGTCATATTTCAGGTAGTCCACGCCCCAGTCTGCCCACTGCTGAGCATCCACATCCACGAATTTATACTTGGTGAAATACCAGAGCGAATCACGCTTCATCTTGCTGCGGTCCAGCTTATGGAACTCGTCGCAGATACCTTTCTCGATAAAATCATATTTGCCGTCCGGAGTATCAGCACTTTCGCCGCAATGCCCTGCATATGTAGCCACCCACGGTCCGGAATAGATTCCTAGTTTCAGTCCATTGGAATGAAGAAAATCTCCCAATGCCTTCATATCAGGGAACTTGGAGTTCGGCTGGATAGCATTGGCCTTACCGCCTCTGAGTCCCTGCCAGCCGTCATCGATATTGATAAATGACCAGCCGTAATCCACCAGGCCCTTGTCGAGCATTGCCTGAGCCGAGCTCATCACTTTCTCCTGGCTCACGCTGTTTCCCCAGCAGTTCCATGAGTTCCAGCCCATCGGAGGAGTGAGGGCAATCTTGTCACCGATGACGATCTTGAAGTCGCGCTCGATCGTGCCAATGCTGTTGGCCGCTTTCAATGTCACCTTGTATTCGCCTGCTTTTTTCACGGAACCTGTGATGATACCGGTATTTTCATCCAGTTTCAGCCCTTTAGGAAGGCCTTTTGCGCTGAACAGAATCGGACGCTCTCCAGTACAAGGTATCCTGTACAGGAAATCCGCACCGGGACGGGCACCATAAACCTTGGCTCCATTGATTTTTGGTGAAGGCGAGGCCTTAGGCGTAAGAATATACTGAGAAGTATCATTCTTCTCTGAAGCTGAAACTGTGGCCGGAAGAAAAACGACACCGGCAAGAACCGCTAAGTAAAATAGAGTCCTTTGTCTGAAATTCATCATATAATGAGTTATTAGTTGTGTAAGTGTTCGATAGGGACGCCGGTCATTCACCCCGCTCCATAGCCCTGCGCAAGTCTTTTTCCTTGATGGATTCACGCTTGTCATACTGCTTCTTACCGCGCGCAAGGGCGATATTCAGCTTGGCATATCCGTTTTCTGATATGAAGAGCCTTACAGCCACGATGGTGAGGCCCTTTTCCTTTACCTTCTGGTTCAGATGGCGGAGTTCACGTTTCTGAAGGAGCAGTTTGCGGTCACGTAGCGGCGCATGCTGTCCCCAAGAGCCCCAGGCATACAGGGCAATGTTGATTCCGCGCACGTACAACTGTACTTTGTCGAAATAGCAGAACGCATCTGACATGGAAGCCCTGCCCGCACGGATCGACTTGATTTCTGTTCCGCAAAGGACAATGCCTGCCGTATAGTTTTCCAGGAACTCGTAATCAAACGAGGCCCTCTTGTTGTTTATATTGACTCTGCTCTTCTTCTCTTTCGCCATAATTCCTTAAGACGCCGCCTGAATAAAACAGCATCCAAATGCAAATTTATCGTTATTTTTGCATAAATCAATCAAATCGTCATCTGATGCCTACAAAAAACCCATACGGCAACACCTACATAGCTGACTTGCCGGAACCGGAGACAATATCCGCGGAAAAAATACTCGAAAGCATTGACAACAAGAGCATTGACCTTGTCTGCGTGCTTGGGCCGACCGCTTCCGGGAAGACGAAATACGCTGTAGAACTGGCGAGGGAGCTGAACCGCCTGAGGGCGGAAAAACACGGAGCGGCTAGTGTCAATGCCACAGGAGCGGTCAATGCCGCAGGCGCGGAGATTCTTTCCGGGGATTCGAGGCAGGTTTACAGAGGCATGGATATCGGAACAGGCAAGGACTTGAACGAATACGGGGAGATTCCATATCATCTTATCGACATCGTGGATGCCGGTACCAAATTCGACCTGTACCAGTATCAGAAAGCGTTCGAGAAGGCATACAAGGACATCATGGACAGAGGAGGGATACCCATATTGTGCGGAGGCTCAGGACTTTACCTCGAAGCTGCCACGTGCGGTTACTCGATTCCGGACGTACCGCCTTCTCCGGAACTGAGGGCCGAACTGGAAGAAAAGCCTATGGATGAACTTGTGTCAATGCTGGCGTCCATGAAGACTCTGCACAACAAGACCGACATTGACACGAAAAAAAGAGTCATCAGGGCATTGGAAATAGCTTTGTGGCAGAAGGAGCATCCTGTGGAGAACACTGCGTTCCTGCCGAAGAACACATATTACATCGGCACATTGGTCTCACGCGAGGAGAGGAACAGGCGAATCGATGCGAGGCTGGACGCAAGGATCGAGGAAGGCATGGCGGATGAGGTAAGACGACTGCTTGACAGCGGCGTTCCCGCAGAGAATCTGACTTACTATGGACTTGAGTACAAGTTCGTTACACAATATGTTCTGGGAATACTCAGCCTCGAGGAGATGAAGACGCTCCTGGGCAATGCCATCCATCAGTTCGCAAAACGCCAGATGACCTGGTTCCGAGGAATGGAGCGCAAGGGCATCCGGATACATTGGGTCGATCCTTGACGTGGCAGCAGAAAGCCTCTACTTTGAAGATGGCGGAAGCGGATGGCCGGGAAGTGTACGCGGAGCCTCAGCAGCACGCCAATATGCAGCGTCGAATTCGGGATATACAAATTCCCCGTCATGGTCTATGGTAAACGCGATGTAGTTTATCTTGAACCCCTGGGCGAGGAAATTCTGCTCGTAGAAAGTCTGCACTTCGAACAATGCATCCACGGCAGCCTTGCCGCAGACCGAAGAGAAGTCCGACGAGTAAAGCGAATCCCTATCCTGCCCGTAAAGATCTGACGTTGAAGCCAATACGTGCAGATTATTCGCCTCACACACGGCCTTCGTATATTCGTACAGGAAAGTGCTGTCGGTCTTGAGATGGATGATGCCGCCCTTCTTCAGAAAATGCCTGTATCTTTCCAGGAACATCGGACTTGTAAGACGGCTGTTCTCACTTTTCATCTGCGGGTCAGAGAACGTCAGCCATATTTCCGAGATCTCGCCCGGAGCGAAAAACGCCTCGATAAACTCTATTCTGGTACGGAGAAATGCCACATTCGGCAGTTCATTCTCGGTCGCGAACTTGGCCCCTTTCCAGAGCCTCGCTCCCTTTATGTCCACACCGATATAGTTCATGTCCGGGTTTCTCTGGGCCAGCGCCACAGTATATTCCCCCTTTCCGCAGCCCAACTCCACCACAACCGGCGTCTTTCTGCCGCCGAACATTGTTTCGGACCAATGTCCTTTGACCGGATGGTCTTTCAGTACCAATGAATTACGGGACTCGTCCCCCGCCCTGTCCAACACCTCTTCAGATGCCGGCTGAAGCAAACATCTGAAAGTGGCATTCTCGCTGAATTTCTTTAATTTTCCGTGTCCCATATTCTATTTCAACACTAATACTTTAACTCTCCTGTCCACTCTTTCGATTTCCAACCCGATACCGGTCAGGCCGTATTTTTTCAATGAATCTTCCGGCGCCTTTATATAAAGTTTCCACAATCCCGGCTTGACAGGAACCAGTCCGGCCCCGATTTTATCCGTAAACACCTTGTCATAATAGGAAGAATCCCGGAGCGCCGAGCGCTGAAGCACAATATTGTCCTCAAACAGTTCTCCATCAGGAGATTCCCAGACCACGAGCAATGGCATTGACCTGAATGAAGAAAATTCCCTGTCAATGCAGGACAGCGACGCGAGCAGCGAAAAATCGTATGCGGACAACGTGTCGGTCATATCAGCATTGAACACGAACCGGCCATAGGCATCGCGTGCTCCAGTGCGCACAAACTGCGCGTAAGAACTTGGTCTTGAGCAGGATAGCACCAACATTGACAAGAGCAGTACTCCTGTCAAAGCGATACTTTTATGGCGCCGGACTATCACCTGAGATTCTGTTATTTGCTGTTCGGCTTCTGCTGCTGACCATTCTGTTGACCATTCTGCTGCTGACCATTCTGTTGCTGGCCATTCTGACGCTGGCGTCTTCCGTCACGGCCCTGACGGTTCGGCCTGTCCGAGCCGCCCTGACGGCCCTGCTGACGTGGTGCCGCCTGATTCTTGTCGTCACCACGGCCACGCTGACGGCCACCGTTCTGGCGACGCTTTTTCTTTCCCGGTGAATCGAAACGTGTGATGCTGTCGTCTCCTACCGCAGTTATGAATTCCGGCATTTCCGGCTCCGGTTCAGTCTTGAGAGACTCAGGCTTGATTCCGTTCCGGTTCATCTTGATCACCTCACGCACCTCAGATGCGGCAAGAGGGAACAGATTTGCCAACGACCCCTTGTCATAAGAGAAATACATCACCTCTTTCAGGATATCAGTCTTCATCAGATAAGCCAGTCCGTCCTGGAACTCGAGCGGCTCCTGTACACGCGGAATGCGGGACTGCGCATCCAAGTATGTGGCCACCTCATAATTCAAGCAGCATTTGAGCTTACCACATTGACCTGCAAGCTTTTGCGGATTGAGAGACAAATCCTGGCAACGTGCTGCCGCCGTGGTGATGGACTTGAAATTCGTGATATAGTTCGCACAGCACAATTCCCTGCCGCAGATTCCCAGGCCGCCTATCAGACCGGCCTCCTGACGTGCTCCGATCTGCTTCATCTCTATCCTGATGCGGAATTCCTCAGCGAAAACCTTGATAAGCTGGCGGAAATCCACACGCCCGTCCGCTATGTAATAGAAAATGGCCTTGGTGCCGTCCCCCTGGAATTCCACGTCGCCGATTTTCATATCCAGACCGAGTTCCACAGCTATCTGACGGGAACGGATCATCGTTTCCTGCTCACGCGCAATCGCCTCCTGCCATTTCTCGATGTCGAGGGACTTTGCCTTCCTGTAGATTTTCTTGAATTCCGTATTTTCAGGGTCAATGCCCCTGCACTTCATCTGCTTGCCGACTATCGGGCCCTCGAGTGTAACGATACCCAAGTCGTGACCGCTCTGCGCCTCGACGATGACCAGATCGCCCATCTTGATGCTCTGGCCTGAGGAATTCACATAGAAGCCCTTCCTCGTATTCTTGAAACGCACTTCGTAACAGTCAGAATACTGCCCCTGGGAAATGCCTTTCAGCCAATTATAGTCCTCCAGTTTGCAGCAGCCCCTGCGGTAGGTGCAGTTCAGCTCGTCATTGGCATCTCTGGTAACCGTACAGCCACGGTTGCAGTCAAACTGTATATTCTCGTTATTTTCCATATCTGTATATATCAACTCACGAACAGTCTGTCAACCATGTTCGTGAACAAAATTTTCTGATTCACATTGCGGACAACCATCGCATTGGCCTTGTTTATCGCCAAGATCGCCCGCCTGCAGAAGTCCGGGCCCAGTTTCGCTGCGGTTTCGCTGAAGAACTCCTTGTACTCAGGACGCACGCCGGCAAGAGAAGGCAACCCCTTCTGAATCATGTATATCTTTCGTATGCAGTCACCTGCGAATTTACAAAAAGCTTTCTGTTTTTCACGAGAAGCCATCGCCGCTATCACATCACCGGTCTCGAGGACATCCTGGAAATCACGGGCCAATATCCCGTCCATCAGCCTCATGAACACGTCCATCATCTCCACATTCTCATCCCGCTCCGCAAGACTCCTTATCGCCACGCCGATGCTGCCACCCGCAAATTCCGCTGCCGCGCCCGCCGCTTCCGCATCCACACCGGTCCATCGTGGCAATGCAGCCGCAATCTCCTCTTTTGCTGCCGGTTTCACCCTTATCAGCTGGCACCTCGAACGTATAGTCTGGAGCACCCTCTCAGGCTGATGGGTAACCATGAAGAACAATGTGCGTTCAGACGGTTCCTCAATGATTTTCAGCAGTTTATTGGCCGTCTCCACCTTCAGTTTCTCAGGCAGCCATATCACCACAGCCCGATATCCGTCAGAATAAGACGAAAGCGAAAGTTCGTTCAGGATAATCTGTGCATCCAGGACCGGAATAACGGAAGATTTCTTGTCAATGCCGAGAGACTCGTACAGTTCATTCTCCATGAAGAACGGGTTGCGCACGAAAAGTTCACGCCACTTCTGTATATAGGTGAGCGACGACGGTTTTTCACTCGACTTGTCCTTGGATGCAGTCGGAAAGACGAAATGCATATCCGGATAAATCAACTTGGAAATCTGGTTGCAAGCCGGACATATTCCGCAGGAATCCTCTTCCCCACGATGCTTGCAGTTAAGATACTGCATGAATGCCACGATCAGCGCCAATGCCCCACAGCCCTCATTCTCGTAAAACATCATAGCGTGCGGAATGCGGCCCGCGACGGCCATTCTGACCAGCGCTGCCTTCACTTCAGCATTTCCTATGACATCCGAAAACCTCATGACTTTCTGTCCGCCGTAAATTCTGCAATTTCACCCAGCATCTCGACCTCCTGCATATTTCCGAAAGGCCTCAACGCTATCCTCGCATTGTCCACATACTCGTAAAGACGCTTGCGGGCATATTCGATTCCGCCCTCCGACTTCACAAACTCAATGATTTCACCGCCATACTCAGGGTGATCATCGATTCTGCACAATTTACGCCTGATCTCCCGTCCACGCTCCTCACCAGCTTTGGCCAATGCCCCGAGCAGAGGCAATGTTATCTTCTTTTCCTTCAGATCCAGCCCCACCGGCTTGCCTATCTCGGCATTCTCTTCATAGTCGAAGATATCATCCCTTATCTGGAACGCGATACCTAGACATTTCGCATAGGTCCTGGCCGCCGACATCTTCTCCTCAGTCGCGCTCACCGATATCGCTCCTGCAGCAGCGGAAGCCACGAACAACGATGCCGTCTTGTCGTAAATTATTCTGTAATAATCCTTTTCGAGCGTATCGCCGGTCTCGGCCTTCTGCAGCTGAAGCAGTTCCCCCTCAGCGAGGTCTGTCAATGTAGAGGCAAAAATCCGTATGACCTTGTCCGACGAATTCCTGCTGGCGAGAATGTTCTCCATTCCCTTCACCAGCCAGTAATCCCCCAGCAGGACAGAAGCGCGTCCTCCGAGAATGGACATCACTGTAGGCGCACCCCGCCGCACAGGACTGTCATCCGCCACATCATCGTGGAGAAGGGTCGCATTGTGCAACAACTCCACAGCAGCGGCATATTTTATCGTATCATCAGTAGTAAATCCTCCGGAACAGGCCCTGGCCACAAGCAGAGTCAGCACAGGCCTCACCTGCTTTCCATTATGCGAAAGAATCGCCCTGTTCGTCTTGTCCAGCAATTCGATATCCGTGGACAGCGACGATCCCATCAGCTTGTTTACCTTGTCCAGGTCCTCTTTCAGAAAATCCTTTATGCTGCTGAAATCCATATCTACAACATTTTCACAAGTTCATCCACCGTCTTCGGGAATGATATAAGCTCCATAGTGGCGGCATCCATCATCTTGGTATCCACATAATGCTCAAGGAGAGCGATGAGCTTGTCATAGAATCCGTCGATGTTCAGAGCGAAAATCTTCCCGCCGTACCTCTGGAGCTTGGCAAGCGTCAGCGTCTCCACCAACTCTTCCAATGTCCCCACTCCGCCAGGCAAAGCTACCGCAGCACACGTCCCCTCACGCATTTTGTCCTTGCGCTCGGACATCGTATCCACCCATACGGTCTCTGTAAGTTCACGGGCGACAACACTTTCCATAAATCGCGGAATCACGCCGACATGTCTTCCGCCGGCAGCAACCACCTCGTCAGAGACCACACCCATAGTGCCCTTCCGGGTTCCTCCGGACACCACCGTATAGTCCCTTTCCACAAGAGCACGGACCAGCTCCTTCGCAGCACTGTCATATTTCGGATCAATGCCGCTTTGGCTTGAGGAGCAGAATATCACCACTTTCCTATCGCAAGTCATATCAGAACATAAAAGCTAATGAGAACGATATGCCGTTGAAGTTCCTGCCGTCCTTGAACGCATCCTTGACATGCTTGCCGACATTGTTCATCTTGCCGTTTTCAGAATAGAGAGAACCGAAGTTCCAGTAATATTTCACTGAAACCTGCATCTTCCAGACATCGATTCCGGCACCGAGTCCCAAACCGTACTCCCAGCGGGACAAAGCCGCCTCGCTGAAAGACTTGGATGAATAGGATATCGGATCTGAGCCCTTCACCTTGGAATGGAGTCCATATCCGATGAACGGTTCCGCGAACACATAAGGTCTGAAAGCCATCAAGTCAGGTCCCCACTGAACCTGTACAGGGATTTCGATGTAGGAAACCTTCGCATCAAGCTTGAAGTTGTCGATATTCGCATCGCTCAGCTTGGTACCCTTGGCCTGATACAGCACTGAAGGCTGTACGGCGAACCCGAATGCAACAGGAATCTCAGCGGTAACACCGAAATGATACCTGCCTATGGAACTCGGGTCCAGATTCTTGGCATTTGATGACGATGAAGTAAATCCGGCCATAATGCCGAGCCTTGCACCGCTGCGGTCGCCGGCATAAGCATAGAGTGATGACGCCAATATCACCGCCACTACTGCTGCAGCAAATTTCTTGAACATAATTTTTGCCTCTTTAAGAAAGAGCTTATAAAAGAGCGTCAATTTTAGATGTAATCTGCGCTTTGGGAACAGCACCCACAAGTCTGTCAACTACTTGACCGCCCTTGAAGAAAAGAAGTGTAGGAATGCTTCTGATGCCGTACTGGGCTGCGATATCCTCGCAATCATCTACATTGCACTTCACTATTTCCGCCTTTCCTTCATATTCGGCAGCCACCTCGTCCACTGTCGGAGCGAGAGCACGGCAAGGACCGCACCAAGTTGCCCAAAAATCCACTATTACCGGAGCTGCTCCGGAAATGATATCCGAGAAATTCTCATTCGTAACTACTTTTGCCATAATAATATATTTTAGAGTTTACAAATATAATAATCTGACCGAAGTTTCGCAAATACGAAATCATTTTGCTGCTCCGTCAGATGCCAAAAAGGGGGATGACATGTAAATCATCCCCCGTACATATATGGATCCAGGCTTCTGTAATCCCTTACGGTTACTTAGAAAGCCTGGGCAGCATCCCAGACAAATACTCTGAGCCCCAATTCCGGCGTTTCCTCATCCTTGGACTTCAGCGCAGAGACGATGCCCTGCACCTTGTCATCAGGAACGACGGCGAGAATCGCATAATTCAATGCCGGCCATGCGTGATTGCCATAGTGCGGCTCACCGTCCACAGAACCACGGCCCTGGATATTGTCCCAAAGAGTGAAACCCCTCTGTCCATTGGCGTCGAGGACTTCGAGAACTTCCTCGCTGTACGCCTGATTGTATGATATAAACAATGCTTTCATAATCAATGCTTTTTAGCCGTTTATTGCAGCCTGCTTGGCAAGCTTTTTCTGTTTGTGCTTCTCCTGTCTCGTAGCGAATACGCAGTAGATGGTAGGAATCAGCACCAATGTAACCACTGTCGAAACTGACAGACCCCAGGCAACAGTCACACCAAGTGAGCGCCACATTTCAGAACCTTCACCCGTTCCGATTGCCATAGGAATCATACCGAGCACAGTAGTAAGCGTGGTCATGAGGATAGGACGGAGACGGCTTCTTGCAGCAGTTACCGCAGCGTCGAGAATATTCATTCCCCTCTCACGGCACAGGATAAGGTAGTCAATCAGCACAATACCGTTCTTCACCACGATACCGATAAGAATCAGCAGACCGATCATCGCCATCACACCGAGAGCCGTATTGGTAAGCCACAGACCGAAAATCACACCCACAAGAGCGAACGGCACTGAGAACATGATCACGAACGGACTCATGAATGACTCAAACTGAGATGCCATCACCATATAAACCAGTATGACGATCAATACCATAAGGGTAATGAGATCTACGAACATATCCTGCTGGTCCTCATAGTCTCCGGCCACCTTGGCACTAAGCTCGGACGGGATATTTGCCTCATTGATGGCAGTCTGTGCTGCCTGAACACCCTCACTCATCGCGTGACCGCCCTCGATCACACCCGATACCTTGATCATTCTCTGACGGTTCTTTCTCTCGATTGTAGGAGGAACTTCCGTCTCGACCACTTTTCCGAGGTCCTTGATCTTGATGCCGGCACCTGCAGGAGTGTAGATGATGATGTTTTCAATATCCTCCACACTTGTCCTGAACTCAGGAGCATAACGCACTCTGATATCGTACTCTTCACCGTCTTCACGATAGAATGAGCCTACGGAACCGCTCATGGCAGCGCTTACAGAAGCTGCAGCTGTGGTCGTGTTCAATCCGTTGGCTGCAAGTTTCACCCTGTCGAAATCCACCTGATACTCAGGAGTGTACTGGTCACGGCTCAGAGTAACCTGGGCAAATGACTGGTCTGCGAGCATCCTGGCCTGGATATCCTTGGCCACGCGGTCCGTGGTAGCGAAGTCATAGCCGTAGATTTCCACATCTACCGTAGCGGCACCGCCCATACCGCCCATACCCTCGGTCACGGTTCCTTTATGGATTTCCGGATATTCCCGGATATCGGCACGGATAATGTCGGCGATTTCACTTGCAGAACGCTTACGAAGCTCCATACTTCCGAGGTTGATGTTCATTGATATGACATTGGAGCCGTTGGTCTGCATACTTGCAAATGCATTGTCGGAGTCAGCCTGGCCGTAGGTGTAGCTGCAGATCTTGATTTCAGGAACCTGCTCACGGACACGGTTATAGAAGTTGCGGGCAAACTCTCCTGTCACTTCCTGAGACGTACCGGCATTGAGCTCGATAGACACTGTCAGACGGCCCTGGTCGGAATGAGGGAAGTACTCGCTCTTGATATGCGGTCCGAGAAAGGCCAGCACAGCCACAAATATAGCCAATGCACTGAATACCACGGTCTTTCTGTGACGGACAGCCCAGTTGATGATGTATGCATACCCTTCTGATATAGCATTCAGAGCCTTGTCGATAGGTGTAAAGAATATCTTGTAGAGCTTGCTGTCATGCCTCTTGTTGCTGAGCATTCTTGAGCAGAGCATCGGAACGAGAGCCACAGAAGAAGCCAATGACACGAACATGATGATGCTGACGATCCAGCCCAACTGACGGAACATGATTCCTGACATACCGGTAACGAGAGTCAGAGGGAGGAACACTGCGAGCATTGTCAATGTAGAGGCCACAATGGAAATACCCACCTCTTCTGTTCCGTGGATTGCTGCCTGTTTAGGCTTTTCACCTCTCTCCAAGTGCGTGGTGATGTTCTCCAATGCCACGATGGCATCATCGACGACCATACCGATAGCGATGGAAAGGGCCGACATTGATATGATATTCAATGTGTTGCCCGTTGCGAACAGGTACACGAGGGATGCAAGCAGTGAGATAGGGATGGTCAGGACAATGATGAGTGTCGCTCTCCATCTTCCGAGGAAGACATATACCACAAGCATGACGAGGATGAATGTGATGATGATGGTCTCCTTCAGGGAGTTGATACTGTTGATGATATTGTCCGAACTGTCAACGACGGTCTCGATATGAATATCGGTAGGCAGTGTCTTTTCTATTTTCTTGAGTTCATTCTTGATGCCTTTGATGACGTTCACCGTATTGGTTCCGCTCTGCTTCTGGATTACGATCTGCGCAGAACGTCTGCCGTTGGTGACTGCTTCCTGCTCTTTCTCCTGCTGGCCGTCCCTGACGGTAGCCACGTCCTTCAGATAGACAGCGTCGCCGTTCTTGTAGCCGACCACGATATTGAGCAGCTCTGACGGGTCTTTGAACTCCTTCTGGATACGGAGGGAGTATGACTCTGAGCCTATGTCAATGTTACCGCTCGGCACGTTCCTGTTTTCTGAGGAAATGATTCCGGAAACAGTGGCGATGGACAGACCGTAAGCCTGAAGCTTGTTAGGGTCGCAATACACCTGAATCTCACGGGTAGGAGCACCTGTCACTGACACGGTACCTACACCTTTCACTCTGGCAAGCGGTGTGGAAACCTTGTCGTCTAGGATCTTGTCCAAGCCCGGAAGGCTTTCCTCTGCCGTTGCGGAAAGGATGAGGATAGGCATGTCATCTGCACTGAACTTGAAAATGACAGGAGTGGTGGCCTGGTCTGGCAATGAAGAGTTGATCATGTCCAGTTTGTCACGGACATCATTGGTCGCCTCCTCTATATCTACACCGTAGTTGAATTCAAGAATAAGAATGGAAATGTTCTCCTTTGATCTGGAGGTCAGATCCTTGAGGTTGCTGACTCCGTTGAGTCCGTTTTCAAGAACCTTGGTCAGGTTCGTCTCGACGTCCGCCGCACTTGCTCCAGGATACGAAGACATGACCATTATGACATTCGCATCGAAGTCCGGATACTGGGCTATGGACGTTTTCATGAACGAGAACACGCCGAAAATTGCAAAAGCTATGAAAACCAATGCAGTAGTGACCGGCTTGTTCACCGCTGTTTTATATATACTCATTTGATTCTGATTTAGAAATTACATGAAGTGTGGACTGCCGGACTATTCCTGGACATTGACCTTCTCGCCATTTCTCAGGCTTGACTGTCCTTTGACAACCACTTTGTCTCCTTCTTTGAGTCCGCTGAGGATTTCATATTTTTCGTCGAAGTGCCTTCCGAGGGTAACTACCGCTTCTTTTACTGTTCCGTCTTCCTGAAGCACGAACACTGTCCTGACACCTGAGCCCTGCTGTTTTACTACTGAGCCGTCAGGTACTGTCACATTGTGAGTAGCGCCGAAGTTGATGGTGACTCTGGAGTACATGCCCGGTCTGAGCTGACGGTCGGCATTTGCGACATTGACCTCAACTGTGAAGGTATGTGTGGAGGCCTGCATCGTAGGGAAGATTCTGGCGATATGGCCTGTGAATGTCTTTCCAGGAAGAGCGTCTGCGGTCAATGTGACCTTGTCGTTTTTCTTGACTTTGGTATAGTCGCTCTCTGATACGCCTACATACAGTTTCACCGGTGTAATCTGCTGAACCACATAGAGAGGCTGACCTGTGTACATGTCACCCTTATCATAGTTTCTCGCGGTAATCACGCCGCTGATAGGCGAGCGCAATATGGTATTCTCAAGAAGATTGTTGTATTGGCTGCGGGTAACATTGTATTTGAGTTCCATCGCATCGAAATCCGACTTGGAAACGCCGCCCTGCTCGTACAGGCTCTTGATACGGCTGAATTCCAAAGAATCGTTTGCCAATGAGAGCTTGGACTGGTTCAGGCTCAAGTCGTCCATTCTGGCAACTATCTGTCCAGTTTTCACGAAATCACCTACTTCCACGTAGATGTGCTTGATTCTGGACGGGCTCTGAGGTGCTATGTTGTTTGTTGCATAAGGCTCTACCGTAGAGGTATATACGTCTGACTGAGGGATGTCTTCAGCTGCTACTGACATGACCTGGACATTGCTCAGTTTCACTTCCTGCTGCACATCCTGCTGACCTTCTGTCTTGGAGGTGTTGTTTCCGCAGCTTGCCGCCATCACGACTGCAGATGCGTAAATGATAGTTCTGAATTTCATATTTTTCATTGTCTTATTATCTGTTGTTCAAATCCACGTTACCGTTTTCGTCTATAAAATCATGGCCGAGAACCTGCTCAAGGCTTGATTTCGCTACCATATAACTGTATATGCTCTGAGATTCGCCGAGTTTCGCCTGTGTAAGTGCGAGCTGGGCATCGTTGAGTTCAGTGATCGTACTGCGTCCCACGTTATATGATTTGGTGGCGATGTCATATGCCTTCTGCGCTGTCTCCACGGCTTCTTTTGCTGCTGCGCAACTCTTCATCTGGGTCTCCATCGTGTTCAGATACTGTCTGATGGCGATTTTCAGCTGACGTTCCGTGTCATTGACCTGGATGGCAAGCTCTGAAGCCTGGACTTTCGCCTGGCGCACATCGTTCAGACGTTTTCCGCCTGAGAATATCGGGATGTTCAGGCTGAGGCCCACATAAGAATACGGGGTCCATCTGTAGTCGCTGAACTTGAAGTCATTGGTCATCGCATTCATACTGTATGAGAATGTGAGGGCGAGTGACGGAATGTAGGCGTACTGCTGGAGTTTTACCGTTTCTGCGAGCTGGTCTGCCTGGATCGCCAACTGACGCATTGTCGAGTTGTGGTCCAAGTTCATTATATCGGTGCCATTCTCCAGTGCCATCTCACCTGTGTAATCTTCAAGTGAGCCGGCCACGTCGATGTTCTGGTCGAGCTCCACGCCCATGACCGCCTTCAACTGCCACAATGACAGAACTACTGAACTTTCTGCGTTATATACGTTCGGAATCGCGCTTGCTACAGTAGATTTCGCTCTGGTATATTCCAGCTCAGAGGCTTTCTGCGCATTGTAACGCATCTCCGTCTGCTTGAAGTTTTCCACAGCATTGGCATACACGTCTTTATAGACATTGAGCGCTTCCTTTGCAAGAAGGGCTGCATAGTATGACTGCTTTACCTGTGTAACCATTTCAAGACGTGATGAACGTGCCTTCTCGACTGCGAGTTCCACGCTCTTTCCTGAAATTTTCAGACTTTTCCACAACTGGGCATTGACAAGAGGCATTGACGCGGATACTCCGGCATTGTAGGTGTTCCAACGTCCTACTTCGATGCCTCCTCCTGTAGGGAAACTCGGTGTTTCCGTGGATGAGGAACCTGAATCCGTCGCTCCCGAATCTGTCTTTCCGGAATCTGAAGACGAGCCGCCTCCCATGATCTTGCTCATGTCCATATCCATATACATAACCTGCTTCTTGATGGTTCTCATGAAAGAGGCTGTCAGGTCAATCTGTGGAAATAAAGATGCATAAGTACCTTTCTTGGCATAACCGGCGCGTTCAATCTCCTTGTCCGCGACTCTTACCGAAGCGTTTTCACTCAACGCGATTTTAAGGGCATCTTCCAATGTAATGACTGTCGCTGTCTGCGTGCTGTCCGCTTCCTGTGCTACTGCCTTTGCGGACCAACTGACCGAGATTGCAATCAACAGCAAGCTCGGAATCCATTTTTTCATACTCTAACTATTTACTTTTCTTTACAATTTTCTATAACCAACTCGGCGGCGATAATTGCAAAGCACATACCAGATTTGTGTACAAAATGACAATTTTTATTGCAATTATGTTCTAAAGGTCGACTATTTGTTAAGTTCAATGACTATTTAAGCCAATGACTTGGCGTAATGCGTCTTTTCCTTGTGTTTCCCATCGTCCGGACGCACGATTGCCGCAGGTTGTTTCCTCACGAATGCATAGACGAGGAAACCGACTCCGATGAGGATGAACGGAATGCTCAGAACCTGTCCCATATTGAGGATCATATTGTCCTCGAACGCCACCTGAGGCTCCTTGATGAATTCTATCAGGAATCTCATTCCGAAGCAGACGATGAAGAATATGCCGATAAATGTGCCTCTATACAGTTTGTCGAGTTTGTATCTGTACATCCATATCAGGACTATTCCCAATATGAGATAGCTGAGCGCCTCATAAATCTGTGTAGGATGTTTCGGCTCGGTTTCGTGCCGCAAATCGAATATGAATCCCCAAGGAAGTGATGTCACGTCGCCGTAAATCTCTGAGTTCATCAGATTTCCGAGGCGGATGAATGTGGCCGCGAATGCCACGGCTATGCACAGCCTGTCAAGCAGCCATACGAAGTCGAAATGGTTTTTCTTGCCGTAATGATGTGCGTACCAGAGCATTGCAAAGAAAAGGACAATGGTTCCCCCATGGCTTGCGAGTCCGCCTTTCCACGGCATGAATATCTCTAAAAAGCCTTGCCAGCTTCCGAAATAGTAGTCCGGCTGGTAGAAGATGCAATGTCCGAGTCTGGCGCCTACTATCGTGGCTATCAGAAGGGTATAGAGCAATGAATCCAACAGGTTCTCCGAGACGCCTTCTCTTCTGAAAAACCATCTGAAGATGTACCATCCCAAGACGAAACCTGATACGAACAGTATGGAATACCATCTGAGGCCGAATGAGCCGATATGGAAAATGACAGGATCCACATGCCAGTGGACAAACAACATTTCGAACATATGCAAATATATTAAGTAGTCCATGCCGGCTGTCCGTTCACAACCTCGTTAGACCGAATAACTTACAAATGTACGCATATTTTCGGATTTCTCTTTATTTCGCCCAAGTATTCCACCTGCACAACTGAGTGAAAATAGTCCTGTCACCCAAGTATTCCACCTGCACAGCCTGAGTAAAAATAGTTCTGAAAAAGGTTTACCAGTTGGGCGCACCACGTAACAGGCTGGCTATAAACGAATTAAGCATTTTCAGAGTTGCAGGATCGCCAACTCTGAAAATGCGTACATCATTGAATATTAAGTTATTGCGCGTCGCGCCCCGAGCACTCCTCTTCACATCATACACACAAAACCACAAGCACGGATACGTCACACTTCATACAAGCACGGATACGTCACACTTCATACAAACACGGAATGTCACGCTTCACAGCGTCCAAACCTGCTGCAGTTCATAGCCACGCGCGACGCTTGCTTCCTCAACTTACTTAGTCACCCCAAAAACCGCCGCCTTCGGCTTCCTCTAAACCACATTCACACAGGACATCATAAACTTTGCCTGCCTCTATATATTTGGTAGGGTAAAAGTCAATCCTCCTATGAAATGTCATAAATGGATCATAAGAACTACCTATCCCAAGACCTTCAGGCATAGAAGCCAAATAATTCATAGCAGGAACCATAACATACCTGTATCCCACAGAACCTTTACCATATGCTGAGGAGCCTTTCTCTGCAGGTGTCTCAAGATTAATCGAAAGCCTGATCCAATACTTGCTGCTCGAATCGAACCCGACATTGCCGAAATCCTCACTCACCTGTGCCTTTGCAAAATCCAACACAACCCGATTTGCCGCATTGGCAGTATGATTCACACACTTCAGACGAAGTATAGCACAGTTATGCTTGAACGCAAACGAGAGAGCACCCTCTTTCAGTTCAGACGTCGCGGTCATGACGTCGTAAGCGGAAATGTTATCCGCTTCGCCATTCTGCTTGCTGAAGTCAATGTCGATTTTCCCGTCAGGATTCAATGTGGCAGCAGAGCCGTACAGGCCTGTAAATGGAGTAGATACGGAAACACCTTCCGGAACGGACTCTGCAGTAAACGAAGTACCTGCGGCAGTTTTGCTGAAGACGACAGGTGCTGTCCCGCCATCATAATATGCCCTGAAAGACTCGGCGGTATCCCATGATACTTTCGCACCTGTCTTATCACCATAATTTCCGACTTCATACACCGTCCTGGTAGCATCGGACGAAATATAGGCATTGGCACACAAAGTCTCACCTGCAGTCTGAGCACCCTCTTTGTTACAAGCCACGACTGTCAGTGCGGCAAGACAAAGGACAGAATAATATACTCTTTTCATAAGTTGTCCTCCCATTAAAGCATTCCACCGTATTCGAAATCCTCAGGGTCTTCTGTATATGAAGGCGACCCTACCGACAGACTGCTGCTGCAGAACGAGCCTTCTGAAACAATATTGAAGACGCTTACTTTCGGCGCTTCATAGCACGCTGGCTTTCCAAAATCTGTTTTGTAATTCATCTCTTTACTTTACTTTTTTTTGATACGATAGCGGCTGTGACAGCGACGCCATACGACATGATTATCGACCGGCAAAGGTATGTCCGAGGAGATTCCCTTGCCAAAAAATCTTTGTAAAGAAATGTTACTTTAAAGGCAAAAGCATTGTGCATCAGCCTATTGCTACAAGCCAACGCACTTGAATACGAAAAAATTTATAACCTGAAACCCTAAAGGGAGTTTTGTTACTTTAAGAGCAAGACGCTACTGGAACATCTTTTCCACGCGAGAGGAGACTTCGCTATAAACGTCTGACACGGACTTTCTTGCCTTATAGAACGTCACTCTGGAAGTGAAACCGGACTCAGCAGCCACCAGATCCTGGATAGCATCCGGATTCTTCAACTTATATAGACGCGCATACTCGAGCCTGAACATATTCACGAGACGATAATAGCCATGAAGAGCTATGAACTTGTCCGCCTTCTGCGCATTGCCCCTGCTGACGGCTGCAAGAACTTCGCTCTTCAGCAGATGAGGCTCCTTGAAATGACGCCCGATTATGGTGAGCACCTCGTCTTCGACACTTCCTTGCGTGCAGTTCACTTCCTGAGGAACACTCTCCACAGGCTGCAACTCAGGCAGGGACCTGCCTTCCTGAGGCTTAAGGATAACACAAAGAAGCCATACGAACACGACAGAATATAAGAGATTGTTCGCCAAGAAGAACCAAGGATTCTTAGTCAGAAACAGCACCCAGCCCAGCAGAATCAGAACAAGAGGCAGCCACAGGACCTTGCGGGCGAAGTTCAACGGGAAATCCTCCGGATTGGAATAGTTGTCATTCATGTACAGGTCAATGTCTCTCCTCAGTCTGAGCAACGTGAATACAGCCAATACCGTTGAACATGTTCCGGCAACAGCCGAACCCACATAAATCCACTTCTCATGGGAGGAGAAAAACTGAGGGCAAATGACCAGGACGAGCAAAAGCGCAGCCATCCATAGCAATTCACACCAATTGACTATCTTTTTCCACAAGAACTTGCCGTCAAGTTCCCATCTGAAATAAATCCGATACAGAACTGACACTGCGAGAGATATGTAAATAATCCATACGGATACCGCATAAGTTACCACAAATGGCTCAGAAGGCTTCAACACATATGGCACCAGCAGGACCGGCATCGCAAAGAAAAGCGACATCTGTCTCCTGGCTGGATAATACACCTTTTCATTGTCAGAATATGGCGAGCACATGAGAAACCACCGCACGGTTGCACAAACCAGCCCGGCAACAATCAAAACAAGGCAAGCGTCAGAAAACAGCGCTTCGCGAGATATTGACATCCAGAACATTTTCTTCATACAAAGAAGGCAGCCTGAAAAACAGACTGCCCACTATGACTTTTAAAATCTCCGCCGCTATGGCATTGATCTGAAATTATTCATTTACAGCTGCTACGCCAGGGAGAACCTTGCCTTCGATAGCCTCGAGGAGGGCGCCACCGCCGGTAGAGATGTAAGAAACCTTGTCGGTAAGACCGAACTTGGTGCAGCATGCTACAGAGTCGCCGCCGCCGATGAGTGAGAATGCACCTTCTGCAGTAGCCTCAGCGATAGCATTGCCGATAGCTCTTGAACCTGCGCAGAACTCGTCACACTCGAATACGCCTGCAGGACCGTTCCAGAGGATTGTCTTGCAACCCTTGATGGCTGCAGCGAATTTCTTCTGAGCCTCAGGACCTGCGTCCACACCCTCGAAACCGGCAGGGACAGCCGTTGCAGGGGCAACCTTGTACTCAGCACCTGGCTTGAGAGACATTGTAGCGAAATCGAGACCGTTGGTAACGACTGCATCAGGAGCCATAATGAGCTCGACACCATTCTCTTTAGCCTTTTTCTCCACGTCGAGAGCCACGTCGAGCTTGTCCATCTCTACGATAGAGTCGCCGATCTCTCCGCCGTGAGCCTTGGCAAATGTATATGTCATACCGCCGCAGAGGATGAGCTTGTCAACCTTTCCGAGAAGGTTCTCGATGATACCGATCTTGGTGGAAACCTTGGAACCGCCCATGATGGCGATGAAAGGACGTTTGATGTCGCTGAGGACATTGTTCACAGCCTGCACCTCTTTCTCCATGAGGAGACCGAGCATACGGTCCTCAGGTTTGAAGTAATCTGCAATGACAGCTGTAGAAGCGTGTTTGCGGTGAGCTGTACCGAAAGCATCCATTACCCAGCAGTCAGCGTAAGAAGCAAGTTTCTTGGCAAACTCTTTCTGAGAAGCCTTCATTGCCTTCTTAGCCTCTTCATAAGCAGGATCCTCCTTGTCGATTCCTACCGGTTTGCCTTCCTCTTCTGGATAGAAACGGAGGTTCTCGAGAAGAAGCACCTCGCCCGGTTTGAGGGCAGCAGCCTGCTCGTCAGCCTTCTGGCAGTCAGGAGCGAACTGTACAGGAACGCCGAGCTCCTTGCTTACTGTATCAACTATCTGAGAAAGAGAAAGTTCCGGTTTAACTTTTCCCTTAGGTTTGCCCATGTGGGACATGATGATAAGCGAACCACCTTTCTCAAGAATGAGTTTAAGTGTAGGGAGAGCACCACGGATACGGGTGTCATCTGTAATCTTGCCATCCTGGATAGGAACGTTGAAATCCACTCTCACGATAGCTTTCTTACCTTTGAAGTCGTAAGACTTAATGTTTGATGCCATAATTTATATAATTTTATTATAACTTTCTGTTCCAGCCTACAAAGTTAGCAATTTCCGACAAATTCCGTACCGCTATTTTTCTCCGCTGTACATACGGCAGATACCGAAGGTGAAAGCACGGTGCCTGACATTGTGATATCCGCAGTCACGCAGCGTCTGCACGAACTCTTTCTTACCCGGAAAATTCAGCACCGAAGCCGGCAGATATTCGTAGGCATCCCTGTTCCCCGACACCTTTCCCCCGACAACCGGAAGAATATGCAGAAAATACAGGTTGTACAACCATTTCATCACAGGATTCGACGGCACGGAAAGTTCCAATATCACAAGTTCACCGCCCGGCCTCAACACTCTAAGTATCTCTTTCAGAGCCTTTTCCCTGTTTTCGAAATTCCGCACGCCGAACGCCACAGTCACCCGGTCGAACGCCCCGTCAGAGAATCTGAGACTCTCGCAGTCGCCCTGTTCACACGAGACGATGTTTTCCAACCCGGCTGCCTTGACCTTTTCCGCCATAATCTTCAACATCCCCTCGGACAAGTCCACACCCATGACGTGCCCGGGCCAATATCTGCCGGTTTTCAAAAACTCACCTGCATTGTCAACTTCCTGAGCCCGAGCCACTTCCTGACACCCAGAAGCCCTCCGCAACATCTCTTTCGCTATCGCAATCGAAAAATCGCCTGTCCCGCAGGCAATATCCAAGACATGCAGACCACCGTTTTCGCTGTCGCCAGCCGCCGTCATCGCCCTCTCGGCAAGATTAGGCTTGAAAATCTGGGTCAATGCCCTTTTTCTCCAGGTCTTGTCAATGTCCAGAGACATCAGATGATTCAGTCTGTCATATTCCGGGGCAATGTTGTCGAACATTCCCTGTATGTTTTCCTTTTTAGGCATATCCGATGCGTATTATTATCTCTTAAGTCTAACGAAAATGCTGAGAGGCAGCACCTTACCGAAGCGGTCACGCAAAGCGAGCTCTCCGGATTCCAAGTCATACCCTTCAGTTTTGCCAGTAAGGCCGAATGCCTCCTTGACTACAGTTTCCCCGAGAATCGGTGAAAAACCGTTTGAATACAGATTGAGAACCATGAAGCTGTTCTGCGGGGCCAAAATGGCCTTGACGGTCTTCATCATCTCGAACAGGCACTCGTCGAGCTTCCATTTTTCACCGTCAGTTCCATGACCGTAAGCTGGCGGGTCCAAGATAATCCCCTGGTACACATTGCCCCGCTTCGCCTCTCTTTTCGCAAACTTCATTGCATCCTCAACCACCCATCTGATACCGTCGAGGTGGCTTGCGTCCTGATTTCCGTGAGCCCACGTCACCACCTGCCTTACTGAGTCCAGATGAGTAACATCTGCGCCTGCCGCCTTTGCCGCAAGAGACGCCGCTCCCGTGTAGGCGAAAAGGTTCAGCACCTTCGGACGTCCATCCGGAGTCTGTCCTGCAGCCCTTCTCTGCTCTTCTGTCAATGTCTGTGTCTTGTCCAGTGCCACAAACTCAGAAGTGTTCTTGAATATGTATTCCCAGTTCGGGGCCTGCTCAGGGAAAACGCCCACATGCTTGAACGATGTCAGTCCGAGTCTCAGTGAAAAATCCAGACCTTTCTGTTCTCCCCGATACTTGATATACCACTGGTCATCGGTACGCTTGAGCCTCTCCCAAGTTCCGCTGTCCTCTTTTCCGGCTTTTGCGAATCCTGCACCGGGACGGAAACGCGTATGAGCGGTCCTGTCCCATTCATCTGCCGGCATTGTCCTGTGCCATAGCGCTTTAGGCTCAGGCCTCACCATATAATAATTGCCGAATCTCTCAAGTTTTTCACCTTCTCCGGAATCGACCAGTTCATAGTCTTTCCAGAATTCACCAGGATACTGTACCATTCTTCTGTTTCTTTTGCTGCGACAAAGTTACGTAAAGTTTGAAGAATTTCACTCCTGTACACAAAAAGACAGGAGACCGGAAAGTTCCGATCTCCCGCCCGAAAGTGCTTTACGATACGCCGTTACTACAACTCGCTGAACATCAGCGTGAACGTACCGCGTGTCTTCTTGTTCTCCTGCCAGTTGCCGATGAACTGATAAGTCTTTCCGGATATCACCTTGGTGAAAGTGTAGGTGGTGATTTCTCCCTCCTTCTTCATCTCCTTGGTAAATCCGGCAGCTTCGAACTGCGAATAGTAACCTAATGCAGTCTCTTGAGTAGCGTTGTCAGTAAATCCGACAGATGTCGAATTCGCAGATCCCATAACCAATGTCTGGATGTTACCGCCGTATTTCGGGAAATTCGCCATGAACGGCCTTTCCTTCACGATATCCTCCCAAGACTTGTCTGAAGTGAGCAATATGTCTCTCACGTCATTCTTGGAACAACTTGTCATTACAGGACCGAGCAGCGCAATGCAAAATAAAGCTGCAAGGAGTTTTTTAAATGTTTTCATATTAGAGTTTTGTTAGAAATGTGTGTTCAGCTCTTATTCATCAGCATCCTGAGCCGCATAGTCCTCCAGCAGCTTAGCCTGGACATCACCAGGAACAGGCTGATAGTCAGCAAACTGCATCGTGAATGTAGCACTGCCCGAAGTCAGTGAACTCAATGCGGTAGAATACCTGTACAGTTCTGCGAGAGGAACCCTTGCCTTGATAACTTCAAATCCCTTTTCGCTGCCCATTCCTTCGATGATGGCCCTGCGGTTCTGAAGGTCTGACATACATGCTCCCATGTACTCGCTCGGCGTGAGGACTTCCAGATTGTAGATAGGCTCCATAATCTTCGGGCCTGCATTGCGGAACGCCTCCTTGAAGGCATTTCTTGCAGCGAGAACGAATGAGATTTCATTGGAATCCACCGGATGCATCTTTCCGTCGTACACGAACACCCTGATATCACGGGCATACGAACCGGTAAGAGGACCTTCCGTCATCTTCTCCATGATACCCTTGAGGATAGCCGGCATGAAGCGGGCATCGATGGCACCGCCGACTACGCAGTTGTAGAACTCAAGCTTGCCGCCCCATTCCAGGTTATAGGCTTCCTGGCTCTTGACATTGAGAGTGACATCTTTTCCGTCAATCTTGAACTTGTTCGTGAACGGAACGCCTTCCACGATAGGGCATATCAGCAAGTGGACTTCACCGAACTGGCCGGCTCCACCTGACTGCTTCTTGTGACGATACTCAGCCGTAGCCTGCTTTGTGATGGTCTCGCGATATGGGATCTTAGGAGGGAACATCTCGATGTTCACCTTGAACTCGTTCTCGAGTCTCCATTTCACAACATTGATATGCTGCTCGCCCTGGCCGCTCAAAATGGTCTGTTTCAACTCCTTGGAATACTCTACAACCACTGTAGGGTCCTGTGCTGAAATCTTGTTCAAAGCATCGCCGAGCTTGGTCTCGTCTGCCTGGACCTTAGCCTTGATGGCCGTGCGGTACTTAGGAGCAGGGAATTTGATATCCTCGTAACTGATGCCCGTTCCCGGCTGGGTCAATGTCACATTGGTCTTGCCGGAACGAAGTTTAACCGTACAGCCGATATCACCGGCCATCATATCGGACACCTTCTCTTTCTTGGCACCTGCCACTGCGTAAATTGTGGATATGCGCTCGCGGTTTCCGGTCAATGCATCTTCGAGATCCATGCCTTCATCCAATTCTCCGCTCATTACCTTGAAGTACGATACCTCTCCGAGGTGTGGCTCTACATCAGTTTTATATATGAAAAGAGTGGTAGGAGCATCCTGCTTGCAAGCAACCTCCTCTCCTTCTCTTGTCAATGTCTTGGTGATTTCAGGTGATGCGGATGTCCTGATAGTGAACTCCATAAGGCGTTTCACACCGATATCCTTCTTAGCTGAAAGGCAGAATACAGGAAGCACCTTGCCTGCACGGATTCCTACACCGAGACCCTTGCGGATTTCATCCTCGGTAAGAGAACCTGCCTCGAAGAATTTCTCCATCAGCGTATCATCATATTCTGCTGCCGTCTCGATAAGCGTCTGGCGCAGAAGTTCCGCTTCATCTTTAAGATTTTCAGGGATTTCCAGATCTTCTCTGGTACCATTTTCATCCTTGAAGTGATAGTATTTCATCTTCAGGACATCCACGAAACCGTCGAATGACGGACCCGGGTTAACAGGGAACTGAACGATTACAGGCTTGTTCCCGAAAGCCTCCTTCATACTGGACTGAACTGTATCCCAGTCAGCCTTTTCGCTGTCAAGCTGGTTTACCGCTATTATAATAGGAACCTTGTACTGTTCCGCATAACGGGCGAATATCTCTGTCCCCACTTCCACGCCCTGCTGTGCATTGATCACGAGAATACCATTCTCGCATACTTTAAACGCGGAAACAGCGCCGCCAATAAAATCATCAGAACCCGGAGTGTCAATGATATTGAACTTAGTGTCCATAAATTCCGCGAAAAGCGGAGTTGAGAAAATGGACCTCTGGTTCATCTGCTCTATCTCTGAATTGTCAGATACAGTGTTCTTGGCTTCAACTGAACCGCGTCTGTCGATTACTTTACCTTCATAAAGCATCGCCTCCGCTAATGTGGTCTTGCCTGACTTCGTGCTGCCAAGCAAGACCACATTCCGGATGTCTTTGGTAGGATAGGATCTCATCTTCTTAGTATGTTATTAGTTTATAAAAAAGTCATTACGGCGCACCAATGGGGTGCACCTACGCAAATCTAATAAATATAAAACGTAATAACAATACAATTCCGCATTATATTTAAAACCTTTTAAGATGGCACTTGGCCTGATACCCTCACGGGCATATCCTACCGGTGAAAAATACACGGAACTTGTGCCTGACGGCTGCCCGCCGCAGTGCAAGGTCCAAGGTTTCCTCTCCGGTCATCCCCAACTCCTTCACCAGCATTGACTCCACTTCTGCCGGATCGACATCCAGCTTTCGGCACAATGCCTCGAACGGTTCCATAAGACAGGAATCCAACTTTCCCGAATTCAACATTCCGCAAAATCTGCGGTAACTGCGCATTGCAGAAGTCTCCACCCTCTGCTCATGTCCGACATTTTCTTTGTTTCTCATAGCAATGACAAGTTTTTGTGTGCATCGCAAATCTCGGTCATATATCGCAAAAGGACAATCAGAAGCGCTATCAGGAGTGCAGATTTTTACGATTTTTAAATTTTAGACAAATTTTCATTGTCTTTACACAGATTTTATTGTCATCATCAAGTGAGATTTTACAAATATCTTTGTCAAAAATGAACGGCACTCACGAGATGGACAACGACAGCATTAAAGTGAATATTGTCCGTAAGCGGACTGAAGAGGGCATCTCGCAAGATGAGATGGCCAGAAGACTGCGTATTTCGAGAAATACTTACAGAAGTATCGAAAAAGGGACCGCCAAAGTCATCAGTGAGCGTCTGAACGAAATCGCAAGCAGTCTGAACACCTCCGCGGAGGAGCTTGTTTTAGGATACAAACCCGTCGAGAGAAACTCAGAGGTGGAGGACATCCGGATGGAATTCGACTCCGCCAAGAACCGTTATGAGAAAGAAAAGGCCTCATTGATAGCCGATTACGAGAATCGCATCAATGTACTGACGGACCATATAGCATCGTTGGAGTCCACAATTTCCAATATGAGGGAAATCATTGACTCGAAAAATGAAATCATATCGCTGATGAAGCGTGAGGAGTCCAAGAAATAATCACTAATTTCGCATTCGGACAAGATTTTTTAACAATGCACACACCGGATCTGAAAAATTTTCTTCACGAAGACTTGATCGAAGCAGGGCGCGACGAAGCTGGACGCGGTCCGCTCGCAGGCCCTGTTTTCGCCGCATCTGTCATATTGCCGAAAGATTTCTTCCACCCGTTGCTTGACGACTCCAAGAAAATGACTGCCGCGCATAGGGATAAAGTGCGTGAAGTTATTGAGAAAGAAGCCGTTGCCTGGGCAGTGGAAGAAGTCAGCCCTGCTGAGATCGACGAATTGAATATTCTCTGGGCCTCGGTGACCGGTATGCAGAGGGCAGTCCTGAAACTGGATCCCAAACCTGAGTTTCTTCTCATTGACGGAAACAAATTCAGGCCGTTTGACGTCTATTCGCAGAAAAGCTATCAGACAGTGGTCAAGGGTGATGCGACATATGCGCCGATTGCGGCCGCGTCCGTCCTGGCCAAGACTTGGAGGGATGAATTTATGAGGAAGATTGCCGAGGAATATCCGCAGTACGGCTGGGAACGGAACATGGGCTACCCTACCCCGGAGCACATCGCCGCCATCAGGAAATACGGCTACACCCCGTATCACCGCATGTCCTTCCACCCCAAAGAACTCGAGCCCACACTGTTTGATTCTTCTGATTCTCGCTGATTTTAACTAACTTTGCGTGATGCTGCCGGCGATAGCGTCTGGAAGCATTTGGGGGAAATTATGCAAATAACATTGACAAATATGAAAAAGGCATTTATTGCGATTTCGGCGTTCTTGATGCTCTCGTCGGGAGCTCGTGCCGATGAAGGAATGTGGCTGCTGCCGCTTCTTCAGAAAATGAACAGCAAAGCTATGGAGAATATCGGTTGCAGACTGACTCCTGAGCAGATTTATGACATAAACCACAACTCTCTGAAAGATGCCATCGTGCAGTTCGGCGGAGGATGTACGGGTGAGATCATCTCCGACAAGGGCCTCCTCGTGACGAATCACCACTGCGGATACGGAAGCATCCAGAAACTCAGCACCCCTGAGCACAACTATCTGGAAGACGGATATTGGGCAATGCAGAGCAGCGAGGAACTCCCGGTTCCCGGCCTGACAGTGCGTTTCCTCCAGAGCATGACAGACGTGACGGACGTATTGGAAAAGACACGTGCGGCTGCATTGAAAGAATACAAGGACAGCGCAAATGTTGTGGAACTTGCGAACAATGCATGGTCAGCGGCGCGCGAGCAGATGATAGAGGCCATCAAGAAAAGCAACCCTGACTGCGAGGTAAGGATCGTGAATTTCTACAATGACAATGTAAATTACCTGATTATCGACAAGGTGTTCCGCGACGTCAGGTTCGTCGGCGCTCCTCCTGCTTCTCTGGGCAAGTTCGGCGGCGACACTGACAACTGGATGTGGCCACGCCAGACTTGCGATTACTCCATGTTCAGAGTGTATGCAGGCAAGAACAATGAGCCTGCCGATTACTCTGAAGACAATGTTCCTTACACCCCGAAACAGTCATTGAAAATATCCCTGAAGGGTGTGAAAGAAGGTGATTTCTCGATGATTATGGGCTATCCGGGACGCACTCAGAGGTTCCAGAGCGCATCAATGCTGGAGCAGATGATAAAGAGACAGGACGTGAGCATCGCTGTCAGGACATTGAGACAGAGCATCATGAAAGAGGGCATGGAGGCAGATCCTGTCGTGCGTCTCCAGTATGCGAACAAGTATGCCGGCTCTTCAAACGGATGGAAAAAGTGGATTGGCGAGAAGAAGGCTTTCGAAAAGCTGAACATCATCGGCAGAGAGGAGCAGAAAGAGGCTGAATTCACCAAATGGGTGAACGTCAACAAGAAGCGCAAGGCTGCCTACGGTTCCGCTTTGGAGGCGATAAGCAATGTGACGAAGAGTTCTTCCGATGACGACGTGGCCCTCAGACTTATTATGGAGGCTCCGTTCAAGGTGGGTCTCTGTGACCTTGTAGGCGCTTTTGCACAGGGCATGATGGCTCAGCGCAGTATCAACCCTGAAGATACTCTTGCTATGTTCCAGGCCGGAAAGGATGCCGTGAAACCACTCTACAAGGATTTCAATGAGCCTCTCGAGCGCAAGATCGCCGCAGGCCTCCTCAAATATTATCGTGACAATGCCAGGACTTCAGATTTCCTAAGCATCGGCGACCGCGATTTCGCGACGATGGACATTGACGCTTATGTGGATTCCCTCTTCGACAGCAGTTTCCTTTCTTCCGAGGCCAAGCTCGACAGCAAGAATATAACTTGCCAGAAGGATTTTGTCAATGACGCGGCTACGGAGTATTACAATGCTGTGGTTACGGCCTATCTTCCTCTGTATCAGAGGATGAGCTCATACAATGCCAAGCTTGCAAGTGCCAACAAGTCTTTTGCCGCAGGTCTTCTGGCTTGGGAAAAAGGCCAGCCTTCTTATCCTGATGCGAACTCCACTATGAGACTGACTTACGGTACGGTGAAAGGCTATTCTCCGGCAGACGGCGTTACATATAAATATTATACGACATTGACAGGAGTCATCGAAAAGGAAGATCCGGACAATTACGAGTTCCGTGTTCCTGCCAAGATCAAGGCTCTTTACGCGGCGCGTGATTTCGGCCAATATGCTGATGAGAGCGGAATGCTTCCGACTTGTTTCCTGAACAACTGCGACATTACCGGCGGAAACTCCGGCAGCCCTGTGCTCGATGCGGAGGGCCGGCTTATCGGTCTGGCTTTCGATGGCAACTGGGAGTCAATGTCGAGCGACGTAATGTTCGAGCCTGATCTTCAGAGATGTATCTGCGTGGATATCCGCTACGTCCTCTTCGTGATGGACAAATTCGGCGGGGCAGGCTATCTGCTGGACGAAATGAATATTGAGAAGTAAGATCGCATTGACAATGAAAGAAAATGAGATAATGAAGATGCTCTTCGATGTTACTCATCCGGGGAAGGGTGACAAGAACATCGTGGAGCTGGGACTTGTGGACAAGGTGGAGATTGACGGGGACAAGGTAACATTGACTCTGGCCTTCCCCAAGCATCGTGATCCGCTTACGGAATACCTTGTGGGTAGTGCGAAAGCTGCAATCTACAGGCACGCGCCCGAAGTCAAGGATGTGGAGGTCAAGACTGTTGTGCGAGAGGAAAGCGCACCGAAGAAGCGGACCGGCCTCAACTTGACGCTTGACGAGGTGAACAATGTAAGACACATCATAGGTGTGGCTTCCGGAAAAGGCGGTGTGGGAAAATCTACCGTAGCAGTGAATCTGGCCGTGGCATTGGCCAGACTCGGTTACAAGGTGGGTCTCGCTGATGCTGATGTTTACGGTCCGTCCGTTCCCAAGATGACGGCTACCGAGGGTGCTCTGCCTGAGGCCATCAAGGAGGGCGAAGGTGAAGTGATCATGCCTATAGAGAAGTATGGTGTGAAATGGATGTCCATAGGTTATTTCTCCGAGCCGGGCCAGGCATTGATCTGGAGGGGACCGATGGCATGCAATGCATTGAAGCAGATGATCCTTCAGGTCAGATGGGGTGTTCTGGATTTCCTTCTTATAGATATGCCGCCGGGAACTGGTGACATCCATATCTCTCTGGTCCAGGATATTCCGATGGAGGGTGCCGTGATAGTGACAACGCCTCAGGATGTCGCATTGGCCGATGTGGAGAAGGGTGTGGACATGTTCCGCAACAAGAATATCAACCGGAGGATTTTCGGTATCGTGGAGAATATGTCATGGTTTACTCCGGCGGAGCTGCCTGAGAACAAATATTATATTTTCGGCAAGGATGGCGGCCTGAGGATGGCGGAAAAGTATGGTGTTCCGCTTCTCGGCCAGATTCCGATCGTGCAGAGTATCCGCGAAAATGGTGATGAGGGCGAGCCGGCCGCTTTGTCTTCACGCCAGGACGGCCTGGCTTTTCTGAATCTTGCAGAAAAACTTGTTAAATCTGTCGAGATGCCGTAAATTCGCCCTGTGATTTCAGGTTGCGTGCCGGATTAAGTGGTGAAATAGCCCGATTTCTGATGTGGAACGACTCGGATTCCTGTGTGGCAGTTCGGATTCGGTGGTAGAAGGGCCCGGGTTCTGTGGCAGGAGCACCTTCAGAGGTGGGATAGCACGGATACAGTGGTAGAAGTACCCTCAGAGGTGGAACCGCTCGATTGCATAGGTAGGAGCACCCGACTCCTGATGTGGAGCAACTCGGATTCCTATGTGACAGTTCGGATTCGGTGGTAGAATGGCCCTTAGAGGTGGAGTAGCACGGATACAGTGGTAGAAGTGCCCGGATTCTGTGGCAGGAGCACCTTCAGCGGTGGGGTAGAACGGATACAGAGGTAGAAGGATCATCAGAGGGTGGGGTAGCACGATTCCAGAGTGGAACCACCCGATTTGAATGGTGGGAGAACGTCAGACCTCAGAGAGGCGCAACCCATAAAACACTGATAATCAAAGACTTGCCTGATTTCAGAGTAGTAATTTTCACAACTCTGAAATCAGTTAAACCTCTGAGCATCAGACAATTACGCGATGCGCCAGGTGTGTACGGCAACAAGAAGCCCCTCAACTCTTTTGCTCTCACGTCCGAAGGGCTAGCAGGCATCATCAGATGCCGGGCCGGAGTTGGCGGGCAGGGAAAGCCATTGCGGCGATGGAAAGCCCGCAGGCCCTGATGTGCCCCCGTGAAAAGGTGGTCGGGGGGATTTAACAAGTCGTCATCAGACGACCGGCCGGGTCCGGGTATTTGCGACAGCAAATACGTGGAGGACGCAAAGGCCGCACGGAGTGTCAGGGTTTGGGACAGAGTCCCAATAAAATAACAGGAAGCGTGTCCGAGTGGCTGAAGGAGGCTGCCTCGAAAACAGTTGACCGCCCTAAAGCGGTTCGCAGGTTCGAATCCTGCCGCTTCCGCTCCTGTAAGGGGTTGGCTAAAGTTTTAGCCAACCCCTTTTGCATCCCCCCAGACTGTCCGAAAAGTCCTCGCGAGACTGAAATACTCCGTACCCTATACAAGGCCAGAAACGGATTTTCAATTTTTCAATTCTCACTGAGGAATATTTGACTTTTCAGACAGTCTCCCCCTCTACTCCATCAATGCCGCTCTGCCCCAACCATACAGACCAAAGAAAAAATATTTCCACAAGTTCGGCAGAAGCGGCTGCATTTAGACAATAAAATCCTATCTTTGAAGATTGCCACACGCTCTGCAAATGCAATGAAAGGTCATCTCCCATACGCGATTTCACTTCTTTTCACTATATTTGCAGAATGAAATAAAATGAAAACAAATAAACTCATTTATTATGACAAATGTTGAGGAATTGAAAAAAATCGCATCTCAGGTAAGGCGAGACATCGTAAGAATGGTTGCCGGAGCACAATCCGGACACCCGGGAGGCTCATTGAGCAGCACCGACATTCTTACAGACCTCTATTTCAATGAGATGAAGATCAACCCGTCAGACTGGAAAAGAGACGGAAAGAATGAGGACATTTTCATCCTTTCAGCAGGACACATCACCCCTGTCTATTATTCCATTCTTGCGCGCCGCGGATACTTCCCGGTAGCAGAACTCGCTACATTCAGACAGTTCGGCAGCAGACTTCAGGGCCATCCTTCAGTAGAAAAAGGACTTCCTGGCATTACCCAGGCTTCAGGTTCTTTGGGACAGGGACTTTCTGCAGCAGCCGGTGCAGCTCTCGGAAAGAAACTTGACGGCGAGAACAACTTCGTCTATGTCCTGTGCGGCGATGGTGAGAGCGAGGAAGGACAGATCTGGGAGGCAGGAATGTTCGCTGTCCACCACAAGCTGGACAACCTTATCGCCATGACCGACTGGAACGGCCAGCAGATAGACGGCACTGTAGCCTCTGTGGCAGGAGAAGGCGACCTTGAAGAAAAATGGAAAGCTTTCGGATGGAACACTATCGTAGCTGACGGACACGACTTCGAGTCTATCGCAGATGCATTCGCAAAGGCGAAAGCAAACAAGGGATGCCCTACTATGATTCTGTTCAAAACCGACATGGGCCACGGCATTGACTTTATGGCAGGCACTTGCAAATGGCACGGAAAAGCTCCTTCACAGGAACAGTGCGAAGCAGCACTTTCTCAGCTCGAAGAAACTCTTGGAGACTATTAACATTAACTGATTCCTATTATGACAAAATATACAGATACAGGAAAGAAAGACACCAGAAGCGGTTTTGGCGCAGGTCTTTATGAGGCTGGAAAAGCAGACTCCAGAGTTGTAGCTCTTACAGCCGACCTCAAGGGCTCCCTCAAGATGGACGCTTTCGCCAATGATTTCCCTGAGAGATTCATCCAGTGCGGTATCGCCGAAGCCAATATGATCGGCGCTGCTGCCGGACTTGCAATTACCGGCAAGATTCCTTTCGCAGGCTCTTTCGCAGAGTTCGTTACAGGCCGAGTTTACGACCAGATCCGCCAGGAAGTCGCTTATGGTGAGACCAATGTGAAGATTGCAGCATCCCATGCCGGCATCACACTTGGAGAAGACGGCGCGACACACCAGACAATGGAAGACATTGCCCTTATGCGCGCTCTCCCGGGCATGGTGGTCCTGAATCCTTGCGACTACAACCAGACAAAGGCTGCCACCATCGCCGCAGCCAAATACAACGGCCCTGTTTACCTTCGTTTCGGACGCCCGTCCGTTCCTAACTTCACACCGGCCGACGCTCCGTTCGAAATCGGCAAGGCCTATGTCATGAATGAAGGCAAAGACGTGACCATCATCGCTACAGGCCACTTGGTATGGGAATCGCTTCAGGCTGCTGAACTCCTTGAGAGCGAAGGCATCTGCGCAGAAGTCATTGACATCGCCACCATCAAACCTCTCGATGAGGCTGCTGTGGTAGCTTCTGTCCTCAAGACAAAGGCTGTGGTAGTGGCAGAGGAGCACAATATGGCTGGCGGACTTGGCGAACTGATCGCTGGTGTTCTCGCTGCAAAGGCACCGGCTCCGATGGAATTCATAAATGGCGGAGACCGTTTCGGAGAGTCCGGAACACCTGCCAAGCTTATGGCTTCCTACGGACTTGATGCTGAGCATATTGCCGAGGCAGCAAGAAAGGCTATCTTCCGTAAATAACCATCCTGACCCGGAGACATCGGGCATTGATGCAGGATGACGAAATAATCCGGCTGTACCGCAGCGGTGACAGGGAAAGGGCATTTTCAGAGATAGTCAAAGCCTATAGTGAGCGACTTTTCTGGTATGTCCGCCGCTTCGTGTGCTGCCACGAAGATGCCGATGATCTGATTCAGGAGATATTTATAAAAGTGTGGGCCGCACTTCCTTCTTTCAGGGAGGAGGCGCGGCTTTATACGTGGATATACAGGATTGCCACCAATGAGACGTTGAACTTCCTGCGGAAACAGAAAGTCAGAGCAGCATTGACCTTCAAGAGCATTGACTCGGAAATGGAGCGGAAAATCGACGAAGACCCTTATTTCAACGGCGACGCAGCACAGAGGGCTCTTATGAAAGCCGTGCAGAAACTGCCTGAGAAACAGCGTATCGTATTTTCACTCAGGTATTTCGAGGACATGAAATATGAGGATATCGCCAAACTTACCGGCACCACGGTCGGTACACTGAAGGCATCTTACCACATCGCATACGAAAAAATCAAGGGGCAACTTGACTTTTCGTTATGAGACGTGTCTAATGAGTAACATGAAAATAATAAGTTGCCTCAGATTAAGAGAAGATTTTCGAGGATAGATCTGTTTTCGAAGAAGGAGTGTGCCGGTGGCACATGACTGATGAGAAAAAAGATATAGACCGAAAAGATTCCTTAAGATGATGCAGATTATTTTTTGAAGGTTACTAAATATGGACCGAAAAATAATAGTGTCTATGAAACAGAAAACAAATCCATACAGTACTCCGGAAGGATACTTTGAGCACTTGGAGACCAAGCTTTCAGCTATCCCCGAGCAGATGTCCGGTGTCTCCACGATGGACAGGATCAGACCATATCTGGCTCTTGCCGCAGCGTTTCTTTTCATTGTCACTTGCGGAACAGCCCTCCTCAGAAAGACAGTCGTCACCCGGGACGACCAGGACATTTCCACGTTGGACAAGATACAGCTCGCCGACATAGTACCGGTAACAGAGCCGGACCTTATCTATCAGACAACTGAAACAGAAGAACTTACAACAGCAGACATAACTGCCTACCTGATATATTCCGGAACAACCTTAGAACACATCGAATATTATGAGCAGAATGAATAGTTTTATGACAATCCTGGTAGCGGCGATGTTTACATTGACAGGAACCGCTTCCTTCGCGGACAACTCGAACAAATGCGATTGGCAGGAAAAGATGAAAACCGAGAAAATCGCGTTTTTGACGTCAGCGATGAACCTCACCCCTGCTGAAGCCGAGAAGTTCTGGCCTGTTTACAACGACATGGAGAACGAGCGCAGGGCCTCATTCAAGAAAAACATGGTGGCATTCAAGGCATTGGACGAAGGCCTGAAAGCCGGACTGCCGGAAAAGGAAATATCGGTATTGGTCAGTAATTATGTCAATGCCATCAAGGCTTCCAGGGCAGTGGAGGCCAAATACACGCCTTCTTTCCTGAAAATCCTGCCAGCCGAGAAAGTCGGGAAAATGTTCGTGGCGGAAGAAGAATTCAGAAGACAACAGATTGGTCGGTGGAATGACGGGCGAAAGCCTGGTCAGCCGAAAAGATAAAAATCTTTCACAAGGGAAATGTACTCATCTGTATATTTCCCTTTTTCCATTATTGTAAGCATCTGAGTCCTGCACTCGCAAGGCGCAGTGACAAACGTGGCGATAAAGCGCTTGGGCTGCTTCCGCTCCACAGTCCTCACCCGCAGAAGATGACTCAAATGCAGCCCGCACATTCTCGCATACCGGAGCGCAGCAAACTCCTGGTCCGACGGCAAAACCACAGAAAGCCGCCCCGTCGCTGACAGATGCCGCGCAGCGAACTCCATCACCTCCCGATACGAAAGCGAACCCTGCGGCAGATCCGTATGCCTCGCCACAGCCTTCTTCCCGTCAGGATTGGTCAATGAAGAATCATAATAGGGCGGATTCGAGACAATGATGTCAAATGCTTCTGAAGCAGTCCCTGCAAGCCTGATTTCCAGCTTCTCCAAACTGATCTCTTCCGATGTCAATGCCTCCGCCCAATCAGAAGACGCAAAATTCTCGGCAGCTTCCGCCGCAGCGTCAGGGTCAATATCAATGCCCAGAATCCTCAACGGCTGCATCCTGGACGCCTGTTCCGTATCTGCTGTCAGGCGCTGAGCCAGCATCAATGCTATCACGCCTGTACCAGTACCGATATCCAGCACCCTGCAATCACCCTTGCAGACCGGCACTACCGCTCCGAGCAGCACTCCGTCCGTATTGACTTTCATTGCAGAGCGTTCGTTTCTTACCGAAAACCGCTTGAATCTGAAACTATTTTCCATCTACGAAAAGGCCGTCTTTCATGTACAATGTCCTGTCACACATTTTCGCCAAATCCGGGTCATGTGTAACAATCACTATCGTCTGACCGAACTCATCCCTGAGCTTGAAAAACAAATTATGCAGATCAGCTTTTGTCACACTGTCGAGATTGCCGGAAGGCTCATCTGCAAACAGCACAGAAGGCTTGTTCACCAGTGCCCTTGCGATGGCAACTCTCTGCTGCTCACCACCTGACAACTCTGACGGCTTATGGGAATATCTCTGTGAAAGACCCAGCGTATCGAGCAGACTCATAGCTTCTGACTTTGCTGTCTTTTCCGATTTGCCGGCAATAAGAGCTGGAATCATCACATTCTCCACGGCCGTAAATTCAGGAAGAAGATGATGGAACTGAAACACAAAACCGATTTTCCGGTTTCTGAACGCGCTTATCGCCTTGCGGTCCAGCCCGAGCACGTCAATGCCGTCTATCACAAGGCTTCCGCCGTCCGGCGAGGACAATGTCCCGAGTATCTGGAGCAATGTGGACTTGCCCGCTCCCGATGCGCCCATTATGGACACCACTTCAGATTTTTCCGCCTGGAAATCAATGCCTTTCAGCACTTTCAGGCTGCCGAACGATTTCTGGATATTTTTAGCTTCTATCATCATACTCCATACTGAGGTTCCACAAATAGAACCTTCAAATGTTGAAGTTAATGCTTTTCTCCCTAAAACCGCCAAGATTTCCTTTCAAATGGACGGAAAATTGCCCGAAATCTCGATTTTTTGCGAAAAATTTTGGAATCTCGAAAATTAGGCGTATATTTGCAGTCCCATTCAGAAGAACGATTCTGTAATCGGGACCTTAGGAGAAAATCCGAGGGTTTGTTTATCGGGGTGTGGCGCAGTTGGCTAGCGCATCTGGTTTGGGACCAGAGGGTCCTGTGTTCGAGTCACAGTACCCCGACAGTAGAGCGGATGATTTATCGCGAATCATCCGCTCTTTTTGGCCCCTGCCACCGTGAGGGTATATACGCAGAGGCTTTATAATACAATAATACAGACGAACTTACAAGTATTACGAAAATAGCATATGATAAAGAAAAACGCGAATTATGTCGCTCCTCAGATAGCGACTCTGTACTTCGACGTCCAGAATTGTTTCGCTTCCGGCGCCGATATCTCAAGTTCAAAGGGCCTCAATGATCTAAATGAAGTCAATGCAGACTGGGATTAATCTTGAACAGATCATGAAAACGATAATAAGAATTCTTGCTGTAGCCTGCGGTATAGCCTCAGGCCTGCTGAGTTTTACCGGCTGCTCCAAAAACACAATGCCGGAAACGGTAAAAGAACCGGCCGAACTTACAGCCAATATCAATGACGTGAACACCAGAACCGCACTTGACGGGATTAAAGTATCCTGGATCAAGAACGACAGCATCGCCATTCAAACTTCCAGAGAGCACGGCCCAAACGCCTCTAATTCAAAAGGATACAACACTTGCCTCGGCTTTTACAGACTGTTGGACGATGCTGCCGGGAGCAATGTGGGAAAATTCAAATACGTCAGCGGAGATGATGCAGTGACCGAAGATGAAGGAAATGAAGAATTCTTCGCATTCTATCCTGCTTCATTCTGCAGCGGTAACGAGGGCAACGGATATTTTTATATCACGTTCCCGACGAACCAATGCTATGAAGACAATATCGGAGAGAAACTTCCGCTTCCTATGTACGGAATCGGAAAGGATAAAGTCATTGACTTCAAATATGCAGGTTCGGTAATTCGGCTTAGAGTCTGGTCCAAGACGGCAACAGAGATCCATTCCTGCACAATCAGCGCCAGCGGCCTCTCCAAGAGGGCCTTTACGTATTACAAGGACGGGGAATGGACCTCACTTCAGCCTGCACATACAGTAAGCAATCTGGTTGTCGATATGAAAACACCTGTGTCCATAAGCACGGATGCGAACAACCCTACCGTAATCCCCATCGTACTGCCTATGTCCGGAAGTAGAACTCTCAAAAATCTCAAATTCTCCATAAACTGTACGAAAGGCGGCTGCGAACTGAAAAAGAAGAGCGACTTAACGATTAATCCGGGAAGCGCAGTCAACTTTCCGGTGAAAGAAATCAAGATCGATTCGACGAGAATGTATGTTGACGGTCTTGAGGGCGAGGTGGACTATGACTGGATAAAGACCTCCAGAGATTCCGTCAGAGTAACCATGCCGGAGAGCGCGATGCTGCGTGAGGAAGTTTTCAAAGGCATTATGGATGCAACCAGAAGTCTGAATCAGCAGACCGATCCGGAACATCCGTTCAGCCAGATCAGCATGGACTTGAGCAGAACCAGGGCTAAAAACCCGGCCATCAACGGTTTGGACAACGACCAGAACTATTCTGGTTTCTGCGGAGGCAGGAACAGGGATTCCGGAATCAAGAACATAAGCGAATTCCGTCTTCCCGAGGGCATAGTCACCATCATGAACCGCGCTTTCGCCTATAGCGACTACACCAAAATCGTCCTCCCATCAACAGTGCAGGCGATTTCCGGCAACCCGTCAAACGGCAACGACAAGATGATCTGGGAGGTCAATGCTAACAACAAATATTTCAAGACCGACGACAAAGGTGCGCTGTACGATTACAATATGACCACATTGATGGTTCTCAATGGCGGCAGCGGCGACAGCTACACGGTTCCGGACGGAACCAAAACAATCCGCAAATGGGCACTTTACGAGAACTCGGTCATAAAGACATTGACATTGCCGGCGACAGTGGATAAACTGGAACAAAACTGCATTACCGGCACGCCTAATCTATCCACGATATTCTGTCTCGGCAAAACGCCTGCAAAATATGTCGGAAAGAACGGCACGAAAAACAAGGTGGGACCTTCTTTAGGGGTAAAAACCATTTATGTACCTAAAGGTTGCCTGGATGCCTACAAGACAGCGTGGGCGGAACTGGTGAAAGACGGCTGGACTATTCAGGAAAGTAACGAATAGCTGGAGTAGGGTCAGGGGAAACTCTGATCCTTTTTTTGTAAACAAGTCCGTGGTTCCTCTGGCATTGGCACGAAAAAGCCACCTGAAAATTCAGATGGCTTCCGAGAGCGGAAAACGAGACTTGAACTCGCGACCCCAACCTTGGCAAGGAACAGAAGTTCCATATCCCGTATTCTATAAATATCAATATTACAGCAAATTATATGATAAATCAATGCATCGCTGCCTTAAGAAGTCCAACTTTAGTCCAACATATAACTATGTAACACTCAGTTTGTCCGTTAAACTTAAGATTTCATATCATAAAATATATCACATCCTCTTAAACCCATCTTTTCACTGACTGTATCATATTGTATGACAGCATAATATTTGTCACTTCCCTCAAATATGACATCACCGCTTGTTGATATATTGGAACCGTCAGGGGTTATTGTTAATTTGCCATTGGAAAGTGTCCAATGAAATTTCACCTCTTCCAATACACTCTGGTTTTCTTCATCAATGCTCTTTGAAACACCTTTGCCGTCGGCTGTGTATGAAGTAAGCCCAATGGTATTTTCCTTGGTATATTCCTTAAAATGATATGCATCCGGGTCACTGCTATCTGAATATTCAGTCGAACAGATATACCAGTCACCTACAATAGTATTAGATTCTTTACTGCATCCGAACAGGATTGGCATAAGCAGCATAGCCAAAATCAAAAGTTTTGTTTTCATTGCACAATTATTTATAAGTTGAAAACATATTATGGGTATTCTTTCCGGTTAATAAATCAATCTCGTCCTGTTAAGGCTTTGGCAATATAATATGCAAAGGCAAGTCCTCCAATGGTCACTACAAATGTTCCTATTGGACCTTCTCCTTTTGTCGCCGCTGGAATCCCCGCTGCAATCATAAGAAAAGTCACAATAAAACATCCGATACCTCCTTTACCATTATTGTTTTGTTCTTCCATAATGTGCTATTCCTCAATTGGCAATATGTTCTTGAATTGTTTCCAGCCCGGAGCGTTTTTATATAATTCGACACTTTCTTTGGGTACATATACCATAGCATCTAAATTACAACTGTTGTCATATTTATCATTGTCATTAATACCATTTGCCGGAGGTGCAAAGGCATTGCATATCAATGTTTGTATCTTTTTGCTCGTAAAATAGGAACTTTGTGATAATTTAATTCTACTTATTGTTGCAGGTAAAACAACTGTTTCTGCAATGTTTAATTCAAAAGATACAATAGAAGTAGTCCCAATACAAAATTCCAATCTTTTCAATTGATTATTCCAACGAGATGCCTGTGTGTCACCGCCAGACACATATGTCTCCAAATTGGGGGATGATGTTGATGATATAAATAGTTCTTCCAAATTAATACAATCATCTATATTAATCCACGGAGAACTTACCCCACTGATTGTTATCGGAGTTGTTAATTTTCTTAAAGTTCTATTTGGAAGATTGAGTCCGCATGGATTGAGAAAAAAATATTTATGTTCATCATTACAAATATATTCAGTTTCTGCCAAATCAAGAGATTCGAGAGATAACATTCTCATATTTATGAATTTCATATCATCTTCATTGATTTTTCCGATAATCTTTAGAGACACTAAGGTCTTTACCTGCTCTTTGGGAACGACATTTTCTAATGTTCCAGCTTCAATAACATTAACAGTCAATGATTTTTCTTCTGAAAACGGCAATTTTATAACCGTAGATTCAGAATCATTCAAAATAAAGCATACATAACCGTTTTCTATAGAAACTCCTTTGAAGAAACTTTCTCCGTCTGAACCATTCAATCCATTATCTCCTGTAGCCTTTCCGAGTTGCTCCCAAGACAGTTCATTATCATACGATATATACCAATACCCGTCTTCTATCTTGAATTTTGGTGTTATACCATCTTTACCGTCTGTGCCATCAGAACCATTCTCCCCATCAATGCCATCTTCTCCGTCAACTCCGTCTTTCCCATCTGTACCATTTTCTCCGTTCGCACCATCAGTGCCAACAGCTTTAACCTTATTACCATCAACAATAAGCCATTCTCCGTTTACCGTCCAATAATATATTCCGTCAATATCCTTTTTTACACTTATTACCGGTGTCACTCCATTCTTCCCATCTTGTCCGTCCTTACCATCTGTTCCATCTGCACCATTAGTCCCGTTTCTTCCGTTATAAATGTTAATTGATTTTCCGGAAACAAAGTTTATTGTATATCCCTCTCCGTTTGGCAGACTTGTCACACTTTTCACACCATCATTTGTCTGTAATGCCTGAACAATAGTCTGCAACGAAGATATATTAGTGTTCATCTTGTCACAAATAGTTTCAAGCCGTTCAACTCTGTTGTTCAGGCTATTGATACTATCCCATAAATGGGAATCGTCAAACTTGCGGCATCCGAATATCATCGGCATAATCAGCATTAAAGTCAATAATTTTGTTTTCATGATACGCATATATTATTCAAAAGTAATTTCATTAATGTTTATAATAAAAAGTGCATTATTCTGTCTTATATGAAGTTTGCCAACAACAGCATAAATTTGATACTCAGCATTGATGTCTAATTGCCCTATCTCATTTATTAATAGAGTCAACGCTTGTTTGGCGTCTAATGTATGTATATACAATTCTTTGAACTCTGTTTCGTACCCAACAGGAACAAAGATAAGTTCGTCAATTGTTGCCCCGTTATACATTCTTCCAATGAGGTGTTTATTGGCTTCAATTTGTCCGGAAATTTCTTGGAACTTCATAATATTATGTTTTCCAGCTCAACTCCTGACTCTGGTGTGGTTATAAAAAGAAAAGCGTGGAACTGCAATATATGTTTTGATATATATTCTGAAAACTCGAAAATGAAAACAAAAGCATAACAACTGCAAATATAATCGTTAATATACAGTGTTTTATGTGGTATCGGATTCGGGACAGACATCTTAATTTGTTTTAATCCGTTTCAAGTTTCTTCGGGATATATGGGAACATGTATGGGAATTATTGTACCTTTGCATCGTGAATCAAAAACGCATTGCCGATGAAAGTTTCCGTATATCTGAAAAAGAGCGATTCCCAGACCTCGAACATCTGCTTCCGGGTCAGGGAGAAGAACGTGGACATAAAGGTCGTTTCTCCCCTTGCCGTATATGACAAGTATTGGGATGCGGACACGCTCAGTTATAGACGCACGACGGCAGTACCTGCCACCGAACAGAAACGCTTGCCCGAACAGATAGCCGCCATCATCGAGAGGGTAGAAAAGACCTTTTCGGATAAGGCGAACAGCAAGTGGCTGAAGCAGGCCATAGAGGACGTGCTGTACCCTGTCCGCGCCTTCGAGCGCAACCATCCGAACCTGCTCTGCCGTATTCATGAATATTTGGAGAAGTTTGACGGTGCGGAGAGAACCAAGGAGCACATCATACGCTTCGAGCGCAAGATGTCACGTTACCACGACTACCAACGGGAGATACTGGGCAACACAGATTTCACCCTCTTTGTGGAAACCGTCACACTGGAACAGATGAACGATTTCCGGGATTATGTCGCAGATGAATACCTGCTGCGTCAGGAACATCCCGAATTTTATGCCACTCGTATGCTCATCAACCATAAGCCCAAGCCGCTGTCCAACACGACCGTCATCAACATCATGAACCTCTTCTGTACGTTCCTGCACTGGTGCAAGAAAATGAAGTATTCCGACAACGAGGTCTATGCCCTCTATGGCTGCAAGGAACCGACATACGGCGATCCGTTCTTTCTTACGTCAGAGGAAAGGAATATCCTGTACGATGCGGATCTAGGTGACAACCCCAAACTGGCGGTCATCCGGGACATTTTCGTGTTTCACTGCTATATCGGCTGCCGTGTCAGTGACCTTTACAGGCTGACAAGGGAGAATATCAGAGACGGCTTTGTAGAATACATGCCGCAGAAGACAAAGAAGTGTCAGGCAAAGACCGTCAGAGTACCATTACATGAAAAGGCATTGAAGATACTGGAACGCTATGATGCAAATGCGGATAAATTACTTCCATTCAAGTCTATACACACCTATAACCTCGGCATAAGGGAGCTGCTGAAGCATTGCGGTATAGACCGTATGGTCACCATCCTTGACACGCACGGCTACAATACCGTGCAAAGACCCTTGTACGAGGTGGCTAGCAGCCATACGGCACGGAAGACCTTTGTAGGCAACCTGTACAAGCAGGTACCCGACCCGAACCTGATAGCCTCCATGTCGGGACACGTGGAGGGAAGCAAGGCGTTCAGACGTTACCGCACCATTGACGACGACATGAAGCGCAAGCTGGTTGAAATGATAAATTAGGAAACTTAAAAAGGATACATATATGAAAGTGACGGCATTCATCAGAAAGACATCGGCCAAGAACAACGTGACGGATCTGGCACGTGTCTATTTCCGTGTCCGGGATGTTGGCGGAGTGGACATCAAGGCTGCAAGCGAACTGTCCATCAATCCCAACCACTGGAGCGCGGAGAAGCAGGGGTACAAGCCCCGTGTGGCCCTGGTATCGGAAGAGAAGCGGATGAACTTCGACAGGGACATCCAGCAGATAACCCACCTTATCACCAAGGAATACCACCGTGGCGTGGACGGCAACTGGCTGAAAGGGCTGATAGAGGAATACCACCATCCCAACATCAACGCAAGGGGCGGAAACAAGGCAGAAGAATACCTGCTGTCATATCAGATACAAAAATATATCGACGAGACTCCGCTTGCGCACGACAGCATGAAGCACCATCTGGACAATCTCAACAAGGTGCTGCGCTACGAGCGTTTCCGGCACGAGGTCATGCACCAGCGCGGATTCCACCTCTGCATCGACTCCATCACGGCAGATGACATAAGGGACTTCAAGTTCTGGATACAGGAAGAATACAGGTATGTGGATATGTACCCGGCATTCTATCAGAACGAACTGCGCCGCAATGTCGAGCAGAAGCGTTCCGAAAACAGCATGTCGGGCAGTCTCTACCGCATCCGTACCGTCATCAAGTGGTGCATCAAGCGCGGACTGACAAGAAACAATCCGTTTGACCAGTACCAGATTACCCAGCCCATGTATGGTGACCCGTTCTATCTTACTCTTGAAGAGCGGGACAAAGTGTACTATGCCGATTTGAGCGGATTGGGTGCAACCTATCCGGTCTACCGTGACATATTCATGTTCCAGTGCCTTATCGGCTGCCGTGTCAGCGACCTGAACAGGCTGACCAAGGCGAACATCGTTGACGGCTGTGTGGAGTATATCCCGCAAAAGACCAAACTGGAACACGCCAACACGGTACGAGTTCCTTTGAATCAAAAGGCACTGGATATACTGGAACGGTACAAGGATCTGGAAGACGCGCCGCTTCCCCGGTTTTCTCACTTCGGCTACAACAGGAAGATAAAGGAAATCCTCAAGTATGTGGGCATCGACCGTATGGTCAGGGTGCTTGACCCGAAGACACGCGAGGATGTGGCAAAGCCTTTATATGAGGTGGCGACCACCCACACGGCACGGAAAACCTTTATAGGCAACCTTTACAAGCAGGTCAAGGACCCGAACCTGATTGCCTCCATGTCGGGGCATTCGGAAGGAAGCCGGGCTTTCGCCAGATACCGCAAGATTGATGACGAGATGAAGAAGGAGCTGGTAAACCTGTTGGATTGACCGTTTCCCTCATTTCTTATACCCTATTTATATTCAACCCGATAAAGCAGCATGAATATGGACGAGCATAAACTGACATACGAACAGTTTAAGGCAGATATTCTCCAGTGGAAAAACACTCACAGGGAGGAATATTGCCGTTTCGCACGCCTGATGACAAACGGTGACGAAAGGCAGTACCTGGCCATCTGCCGGAGCATATTCAAGCAACTGCCTAAAATCAAAACGGAATGGGAGTTATGCTGGAACGATGACAGTAAGGATGATTTCAACGATATAGACCTGCTGTTCAAGGAGGAATCTGTGCCAAAACAGATTGTGGAGACGTTTCAGAAGCAAAGGGAAAACAATAATTCAAACGATTCGGTACTGGTTTCATTATGGGGCAGGGTAAAATCCTTTTTTAGCGGCAAGTACCGACATATTACCCTTTCGGCACCGCTTGTACTGAGTTGGCTGTATTACGGCAAGAGTTTCGAGGCGATGGTCAGCATGATAGACAAGCAGATGAAGCACCCGAAAGTGGATAATGCCGACAGGCAAAGTTGCTCTTTTGTTGCCAAACAGATTATAGATGTATCCATTAAAAACGGTTTCCGCACCAAAGCCGACTGGGACAGATATTTTTCCATGAACGATGCCATTAGGAAAGGCAATATCGGTGAATGGGCGTTACAGTCCGTCACAGATGAAATGAAGGCTGGCAATGACAATAACGCCTGTACAACAAATTTAGAGGAAACCAATATTGATACAACAACAGCACAACGTACAGCCGGAAAGAAAAAGATACAGGAGCGGCCACTTGCGGAATATCTTGACTGCGAGAACAAGGAGGCTGTAATACAATGCATCCGCAATTTTGTCACTGTCAATACAAATGCCGTCCATCAGGCACTGCCGTTCTATGTATTGAAGGAGTTGCGCCTGGTTGCCGGTATGCATACGGCCAAGGAATACAGCACAGGACTGGCCTTGCAATTCCCGGACTTGCTGACGCTGAAAAGCGAGAGTGCCATACGGCAGGCGGTCGGGTCTCTGAAAACGACAAGGCACGTCATCAAGGACGGCAAAGACCAGTCGGCGCTGCTTATCGAAAGTGACGAGAACCGGGAGTTGTTCCAGACATTAGTGGGGTCAATCAGAAATATTATCGGCACGGATAAAGAAACAGATATGGTAGAATAGAGTAAAATAAAGCCGTTTTATATGGTCATACAGACTTGAATTGTCATGACAATTTAAGACAATCCATTATATATCAATCTGTTTTAATTCATATATACTTTTGCACCGTCAATCCTTTTCCCGAGGATTTGGCGGTGCTTCTCTTTTATAAGCCATCGGAAGCGGAGCATCAGGGAACTTTTGAAGATGGCCGTCAAAAACTTCAAAAGCTGATATTTATGATTACTATTGAAAGTCTGGTCGAGCAGGGGGCGAACGTAAAACTGGAAGTCACTCCCACAGACCTTGAAATGTTTGCGGAATCCATCGTGCAGCGCACCATCATGGCGCAGCAGGAAGAACACAAGGCTGCCATGCAGCGCGAAGCGGAAGAAGGCTGGCTGAATACGAAGCAAGTCCGTGAGCTGTTAAACGTGTGCGAGGGTACGCTCAACCTATGGGCGAAGCGCGGCTATCTTGTCCCGGTCAAGGTCGGCAACAAGAACATATATGCCAAGTCCGATGTGCGCCGTGTGCAGACGGGAGGCAAGTCAGAGAGTGTAACATCCTATTGCAAGAAGAGAAATGGATGACATGAAGACCCCCCGGCTTGAACTGTGCAACCGGATACGCATGGAGGCGGAGCATACCGAAGACACAGGCTTCCCCTTGGCTGTGTTTCCGCAGACCGTACAGTCAATCATACTCGACATGGCCACATATGAGAACTACAAGACGGAGTTTATCGCAACGTCCATGCTGTCGGCCGTGTCCGCAGCATTGGGCGGCACATACCGCATCCGTATCAAGGGTGACTGGCAGAGCAACGGTGCGTTGTACATCATTCTGGTAGGCAGGCCCGGACTGGGCAAGACACCGCCATTGGAGGCGGCATACCGTCCTATACGGAAGCATGACTATGCCCTGTTCAAGGCGTATGCAGCAGAGATGGAAGCATGGAAGGCGGCAGGAGAAAACGGGAGGAAGCCTGTCCTGAAACGTACCATCGTGTCCGACTTCACACCCGAATCGCTAATGCTGACGCACAACAACAATCCGAGAAGCGTGGTCATTCTGGTGGACGAGATAATGGGCATGTTCAACTCCGCCAACCGCTACACGAACGGACAGCTCATAGAACAGCTGCTTACCGCATGGAGTGGCGGAGCTTTGGACGTGACAAGGGTAAACAACGCCATTCCCGTCCACATAAAACATCCGTGCATCAACATCATCGGGGGTACACAGACCAAGCGTGTACATGAACTTCTCAGAAAGGGATTCGAGGAAAACGGACTGCTTGACCGCATCCTGTTCGTTATGCCCAAGTCCCCAGAAATATCAAAGTGGATAAACCGGGACGATGACGGGGAGATGACTTCCTTGGCTGCAACACGGTGGGAGAACATATTGAACAAGGTTCTTGCCTTGGACTATGAAGCCGAAGCGGAAGAAAGGATACCTCATGTGCTGTCTATGGCCAGAGATGCCAAGGAATACTTTTTCTCATGGTGGAACAGGAAAGTGGAGCGTATCAATCAAATAGAGAATGATGCCGAGGTGGACAGCCGAGAGATGAAACATCCTACTCATGTAGCACGGTTGGCTCTGATAATTCAGGTCTTGCGATATGCTTCCGATGAAAGCCATCTGCAATTTGTGGATATGGCATCAGTGAAAGCCGCCATACGTCTGAATGACTACTTCGAGGATTCATATATCCGTCTCCGTTCCTTCGTGGCGAACGACACCTGTGAAGAGCCACCGAAGGTGTTGCTGTCATTGCTACCTGATACTTTTGATACAAAGACGGCCATTGCCATAGGCAAAGAATTGCAGGGTGTCAGCGAGCGTACTGTGATGAACTATCTCAAGGAACTATGCCACAGCCGTCTTCTGCGGAAAGCGAAAGCCGGACATTACGAGAAAGTCATGTATGGATCCGGCAAATACTCCATAAATGAAAATGAGTAATCAACCAAAGACTGCAATGAAATGCCCCCTGTTGCAGCTTGCAGTTTCTTCAGTCTTGCAGTTTCGAGTTATTGAAAACGGAAAAATCCTGCAAAACTGCAAGGACTGCAGACTGCAAATAACCTTTCGGTTTGCAGGAATCAAAAAGAGATAGCTATGAGTGAATACAGATTCCATCTCCAGAAATACAGTCCGGGCAGCAAGACCGTCTGTCCCGGATGCGGCAGGAAAGCCTGTTTTACCCGGTACGTTGACGAGGAAGGGCAGGTTTCGTTTCCCGGCAATGTGGGCAAGTGTGACCACATCAACAGTTGCGGCTACCACTATACACCCAGAGAATATTTTCATGACAACCCTGCTGTCAAGGATACTTTGACCGGACAAGATGGGTATGGCAATGTTACATCAACAGTCATAAAATCAGTAGTAAAATCATCACCTAAATCACAGCCACAGATTCCTTATCTTCCTTATGCTTGGGTGGAGCTGTCCATGCAGAGGTTTGACATCAACCCTTTATACCGATACCTGACCATTGTGGCAGGTAAAGAGAAAACGGAACGGCTGTTCAATCTCTACAAGGTCGGTACATCCAAGATGTGGCACGGTGCGACTGTGTTCTGGCAGATTGATGTCAACGGTAATGTCCGGGCTGGCAAGATTATGGGCTATGATGCAACAACCGGACATCGTATCAAGCAGCCATTCAGTCAGGTCAGCTGGGTACATTCGGTAAGAAAGATACCGGGGTTCCACATGAGACAATGCCTGTTCGGTGAGCATCTGCTGGCTGATACTTCATCTCTGGCAAGAACCGTTGGCATTGTAGAAAGCGAGAAAACAGCACTGATTGCAGCATTGTTCATCCCTGATTTGGTATGGCTCGCCACCGGAGGGATGCACGGCAGCTTCAACAGCGAGGCCATGCAGGTACTACGAGGGCATGATGTGGTTCTCTTCCCCGACCTCAAGGCAACGGGTGAATGGCGGTGCAAAGCCAAGATGCTACAGTCCATTTGTAAATCTGCCACCTGTTCCGATCTGTTGGAGAAGATGGCGACCGATGAACAGCGTAGTCGGGGACTGGACATCGCCGACTTCCTCCTGATGGAAGATACACCGCAGATGATTCTACAGAAGATGATAGAACTCAATCCCGCGTTACAGACCTTCATCGACACCTTTGAACTCGAACTGGTAGATGCAGGAAAGATGGAATGAAGGAGGCACAACGGACAGCTCGCTGTTCCATGAAAATGGGGTTGTAAAATCCCGTAGCTTATTAGGGCATTTTCACCACCTCCGCTTCGCGTCCGGCAGTCAAAAAGCCCATAAACCGAGGACACTCCTCAGGCTCCGGGTATGCCTTCGGCTGTCTAACGGGATTTTACAACAAGAATAACAATAAAATAACGAACAGATATGAGTAATACACAATACGCTGTCTGCCACCTGCAGCGTGGCAGCGGTAATGACAGTGGAATGTCATGCCATATAGAAAGAAAGGATGCCAAGGGAAAGGTTTATGTGCCGGTCAATGCCGACGCAGACCGGACACATCTCAACCGTGAGTTGGTCAGATTTTCCGATGGCGTGTCCAATCGCACCGAGGCGATACAGCGCCGCATCGAGACCGTCGGGCTGCGCCGCAAAGTCAGCAAGAACCAGACAAAGGCAATACGCGTAATGCTGACCGGAACACATGAACAGATGATGAAAATTGCCAATGACGGCAAACTGGACTATTGGATCGATGCCAATCTCAAATGGCTAAAGGAGACCTTTGGTAACGAGAACCTTGTGTCCTGCGTTCTGCACATGGACGAAAAGACCCCGCACCTGCACGCCACAGTCGTGCCCGTTGTAACCGATGAGCGTATCCGCAGGAAGCGGGAGGGCGAAAAGAAATATGAAACGAAGTCCGGACCCCGTCTGTCGGCGGACGATGTGATGCGTCGTACCAAATTACATGAATACCAGAACAGCTATGCCAAGGCCATGAAACCGTTCGGTTTGCAACGTGGGATTGTCGGCTCTACCGCCAAGCATCAGACGAACTCGGAATATTACAGGCAGCAGGTAATCCAATATGAGGAAGACATTACCAGATTACAGGCAGACATTGAACGGGCAAAAGAAGGCAGAAGTACCGTACTGTCGTGGTTCGGCAAGGGAGACCTTGCTAAGGCAAAAAAGGAACTTGCGAACAAGGATGAGCTGATTGCCAAACTCAATAAACAGATTAAGGAACTTCAGGCAGAAAAGGTTCGATTGCAGGAACAACATAAATCAGAAATCGGGAAACTACGGAACGGCTATCAGAAAGAGATAGACGCGGCCATCCGCAGGGCGGAAACCGCCGAGCGACAGTCAAAAGAGAAAGATACAGTCATAGACAGGCAACGGAAGCAGATAGGCTTGCTTGACCGCAAGGTCAATCCGCAGCGTTACAGCCTGTCATCCGGTGCAAAACTTGTACGTACCAATGTCTCAAACTATCGGAATCCGTCACTCCACATCTGGACTCGGGTCGGAGAGGAACTTTTCGAGAACACTAAATTCCAAATAGACTATGATGTGGCCCAAAGGCATTTCAACGGACAAATCACGGACGAGGAGTTTGTCAATGCAGTATTCGAGCCGCAGGAACAGGTAAGCGCAAGACAAGCGGAGCTATTGGGAGCAGCGTTCACCCTTGCAGTCGGAGGCCCGGCACAAGTGCATGTCGGTACAGGAGGTGGAGAGGTGTCTTCGGATTTGCCGTGGAGCGAGAAGAAGCGTGATAATAATATGACTTCATTCAAACGAAAACGATAACAAATAGCGTTGTTTTGTAGGCAAACAATCTTTCTCACAAAAGAATTGCAGTTTTTCGAAGATTTTCTCGAGAATCTGCAATCCTTTTTGTATATTTGTGTCCAAATATTGACAATTCAAAAAGAAGACAATAGATAAGAGAAAAGTTTTATGGATAATAAATCTGTTATACTTCCTAAATGGATTGATAAAATTATCTTTGATGATTTTGAGGCTGTCTATGAACCATGCCCTATGGAGGTGGTTTATAATCCAGATCAACCATACGAATTTGTAAAATTATACCTAGGAACATATTTTCCTAGAAGTTTTGCGGAAGCTTATAGTATTATATCCTCTCTAATGACAAATGATAAATATAAACAATCATTGTATAATTTGCAGGAAATAAACGTGTTAGATTTTTGCTGCGGAACAGGTGGTGAAATTGTAGGCTTACTTGTTGCTTTAAGCGACAATCTTCCCAATTTAAAACGAGTAAATATAAATGCGTACGATGCAAATCCGGATGCAATATTATTTTTATATCATCTTACGGAGTTGATGGAAAAAGCACCAGAATTCAGACTTGAAATCCATATTAATCCTCAATGTATTTATATTGAATCTGAACTGGAAATACAGGATGTTATAAATATGTCAAATGTGCAGTATCATTTTATAATGTCGTTTAAGGCAATAAATGAGTTTGTACAACGTGGAACTTTTAATAAAAGTAATCCGTATGAATTGATAGTTTCGTATTTTTCTCCATTGCTTAAAGCCAATGGAGTCTTTATCATTTCTGATGTAACAACAAAAGTAGATAATGGTTTGTATTATCCACAAATGATGAATAGTGGAATAAATAGATTTTTAAAGAACTCACAGCAATATAAAAGTATCGTGCCAAATGCATGTTACCACCTCGAGAACCAATGTTCCGGTTGTTATATGCAAGATATTTTTCATGTATCCCACAGGGGAAAAAATAGTGATAGAAGTAAAATCGCATACAGAATAATTTGTAATAAATCATTTGCTCAGGAAGTAATGGCTGGATATACTCTAAAAACATGTCGTGCAATAAATCCGTTAGCAGATAAAAATATACCTTATGATTTATGGCACTAGATAATCTTACACCAGACAAAGACCAGCAGATAATCATCAATATGTCTGCAGAACGAACCGCAATAGTTAAGGGAATTGCAGGTTCTGGAAAATCGTTGACTCTTCTAAAGAAGGCCAAACAAGTTTCGACGCTAACTAGTTCCTATGCAATTATAGTTTATACAAAATCACTAAAACAATTTTTTGTTGACGAATTAGCTGAAATTGGACAAAACGAAGGCCATGTATATTATTTTGAAGAATGGAAACGTTCTTCAAAACCGCAATTCACATATATGTTCATAGATGAGTGCCAGGACTTTAATGCTGATGAAATTGCAGATTTTAAGGCTCATGGAAAATACTGCTGGTTTTTTGGAGATTCTAATCAATCAATAATGGAATTCCCAAACCATCCAGTCCAAAGTGTAGAGGAAACAGCTAAACAATTAGGAATTCATCCACAAGATTTGTGTATTAACCATCGTCTCACAATCGAAAATGCAAAGGTTGGTGAACATATACGTCCCGCATCTCGTTTGTCATTTGCATGTATCAAACATGGTCCAAAGCCACGTTTAATACAAACCAAATCGCAACTTGATAAAATTATAGAATACGTTAATAATGGTTTAATAGATGTGGGTATTCTTGTGTATTATAACGATCAAGTTACTATGATTCGGGACTATTTTGTGTCAAAAGGCATACCTGTTCAATGGAAAACACACGATTATATGGATATAGATTTCAAATCAACAAGTCCTAAAATAATTACTTGGCACTGTGCTAAGGGATTACAATTTAATGATGTATTTATTCCATGCTGTGGGCTTAATGAATTCAGGAACTATGTTTACTGGAATATAGAACCAATGACTGAAAAAGAGTCAGCATTATATGTAGCAACAACACGTCCGTTGGAAAATCTTTATCTTTTATATACTGATAATCTAGCACCCAGATTGCCAGCACCTGATTCCCATATCTATGCAGGGAATGAGACTGATGCCAATGGACCATTCTAAATATATACTTTATGAAATTCTATATACCGACATCAAGTTTAAATATGGACAATCTACTTCAGTCTGAATGTATTTTGCCTATATCACATTATGTTCAACGGCTAAGTGGGTATAAATTATATGAACAAATAGAGGAACTTCGGCCTTTTAACGCTATCGTATTATTTAAATATCCAGTTCAATTTACTATTAACGACGTTGGACGCTATAACTATCCAGTGCTTATTGAGTTTGAAGATGATGTACAAACTCAAGATTTTTATGAAAACGAAATACAAGATGGTGTTTGTATTTGTTCTCATACTCTGAATCTGACTCCTACAAATTGCTGTTTCTATTTTTTCTCTGAGCAAGCATATAAAATTACTTTAGTAAATACCCGAAGTAATAAATCCATCAAATACTATAATAATTATTCTATAGTCCCAAATGCCAATAAGTTTAAAACAAGACCACTTCCGAAACTTACGTCTATTTCACATTATGAAGTAGGAGTATTTGAAGATGGAATTATTGATAAACAAAAGGGCGTATTATATGCATATCTCTTAGGAGAGCAGAAATCTGTTAATCATGATTTAGCGGTACAATTAAGGCTTACTCAAGATATATACAACATATTAACCAGTCTTATTTCTACTCCTTCATCTATAACTGTTTTTGGTGAGAAATTATCTTTTTTGTTAGATGAATATAAGAAAATTGATTTAACAGAGAGGAATAGTACAGAACAATTTGAAGTTAACTTGAAGAATGAATTGGGAAACAGATTTTATTTCCTTAAAGGATGTTTAATAGGATTTCTCAAGAATATAAATTGTTGGGATTATATATTCACCTCTTTATGCAAAAAATGGGGATGTTATTTTCTCCCCCAAGTTCCGGAGCTACATACTAAAGATGATTATTTAAGGCTTCGATCTGACATAGAAAAGAGAACAGCATATGCAGTTGATGTCTTACAAAAAAGTCTACCCCCATCTACTTTGAATGATATTTCAATGAATGGAAATACTATTTCAATTTCTAATGCTCCATTAGTTAATGCCGTTATCGATTATGTAATAAAAAATAAACAAACAGTAGAAAAGTTATATGCTAATCGCCTTGGTTTTTATATGGGAGTGATGGAGACCATTGTACCTATATTAAAGGGACAAATAGGTGAAATCAATTGGAAGAAGTCTAAAGAACGAGCATACATAAATGATTTACATGCATTTATTAACGATCCGGCCATCCATTTTGAAATAAATAGAATTGATAACATTGAACTCAAATCTATAGCTGCATTTATATTAAAAGGCCAAAGTTACAATGATTGTATGGCTTTGTGCAAAATGGCAGAATTTGAAAATTATCGTTATATTCTTTCCTTGTGGGGTAGCTTATGTGGTTATATGGAAATGAATAAGGAGGCATTATCCGATATTCTCAACATGTCAACATATTCACTCGTATATAAAAAATTATATGGGAAAAACATGGGAATCTTGTCTCATGATATTGCCAATTCAGAATCTTTTATTAATTGCAGCTCAGAAGAAATTGAAAAACGATCTTGTAAGTTTTCAAAGGAAGAATTATCTTTTATTCTAAAATCAGTAAACTTCAAGGAAGTCACTCAATTGGTAAATAAATTAGAATCGTTTTTATCCGTTTCATCAAAACCTATAAACGAGTGTTTTGAAGATGCTATTAATGAAACGCTATCGAAGAGAGCTAAGAAACAAAAAGAGTTAGCTTGGTTGTCCTTAAAAATCTATCAATCTGTAGATAATTATGATGCATTTTGCACAATATTAGAAAAGAACAACTTGTCTAAAACTGTACAAAAAAATATTTTGAGACATTTTGGTCATAACGAAGAGAAGAAAGGCAAAATCAAAATAAAGAAACAGGATACTCCTTTGTTATTTCCCGAAATGAATAAAGCAACTTCTATAACCCAAAGCATATCAAATCGTTTGCCTAACATTCCGTCCTTTGTAGGATTAGATAAGAATGTATTAAGACGTCTCGAACAAAATTGGTCATTTACAGCATCAAAATATCCTAGCAACAAAGAAGAGCACATTCGTTTCTTTATAAATCTTTGCAAGAAAGAAGGCTTTTCAGGAAATGCAAAAGGACCAACGTCCTTAACATATGTGTTTACACAGGAAATGGCATCTAAAGTTGAAAAAGAATTATTAATATACTATGATATTAGATAAAATTACAATAAAGAATGACTCTGGTATGATTGTAGAAGCAACAGCTCCTGTTATTATTTCAGCAAGTCGTTCTACAGACATACCAGCTTTTTATGCCAAATGGTTTTTCAACCGTTTGACAAAAGGTTATTGTGTATGGTACAATCCGTTCAATCAACAGCCAATGTACATTTCTTTTAAGAATTGTAAGGTTATTGTTTTTTGGACAAAGAACCCCAAACCGATATTGCCATATTTGCACAAACTTGATGAACATAGAATTCATTATTATTTTCAATTTACTCTTAACGATTATATAAATGAAGGATTTGAGCCAAATGTCCCGTCTATTGAAGAAAGAATCGAAACATTTAAGCAATTATCTCAAATGATAGGTAAAGAGAGAGTGATATGGAGATTTGATCCACTTATAATCACTTCATCTATAAGCCCAAGAGAGTTGCTTAAAAGAATATGGAATGTCGGCAATAAACTGAAAGGATATACTGACAAGTTGGTTTTCAGCTTTATAGATGTAAAAGCATATCGAAAAGTTCAAAATAATCTCGTAAAAGAAACAATGTTCTTTACGAAAGAGGATGTTGAAAATGCAGAAGCAAACCATGCTCAGCGAATAGAAATTGTTGAAGGTCTTCAGAAAATTCGATCCATTTGGAAAGAACAAGGATGGAATGTTGAAATGGCAACTTGTGCAGAAGATATAGATTTAGAGTCTTATGGCATAGAACATAATCGTTGTATTGACGGAGAACTTATGAAACGCATATTCTCTGACGATAAAGAATTAGTTTATTATCTTCATACATTGAAATGGCCGGAAAGAGATATGTTTGGAGAACTTCCGCCAATCCCCCAGAATACGAAAAATGTTAAAGATTCCGGACAACGCAAGGTTTGCGGATGTATGGTGAGTAAAGATATTGGAATGTATAATACTTGTCGTCATTTCTGTGTATATTGTTATGCCAACACAAGTAAAAAAATGGTAATGGACAATATGAGAAAGCATTCTGATGAAAGTGAAAGTATTATTGAATAAGTGTGTCAGTGTAATCCAAAATGCATAAATAGATCAATGTTAGAACTTGAACTACAACAATATCTACATCGTGAATATCCGCAAGAAAATACTTATTGCGAGTGGAAGGAATTTAAGAATTTGAAGAACTCATTCTGCGGGGACGAGAAAGATGATGTCATTTCGTATGTGTCTGTCATTGCCAATATGGAAGGTGGACACTTGGTGATTGGTGTACACGATAAAACATTGAAGATTGTCGGAACGGACACATACAATTATGATAAGCAAAAAGCAATACTGCGACTGACAGAAAGATGCGTAAATCTTTCAACAGAAGGCTTGGATATAGATGAGTTCATCACAGATGATACCAATCGTAAAGTATGGGTTATCCATATTCCTAAACATCTACCTAAGCGCCCTGTGTTTGCGCATAATAAGGCATGGCAGCGAATTGAGGATTCTCTCGTAGAAATGACTACTGAACGCATGAGTGCAATTCTTGATGAACCTATTTTCAGCGAAACGGATTGGTCCGCACAAATCGTACCTGATGCTACGATTGATGACCTTGATGAAGTTGCCATAGCTAAAGCTCGTATGATGTTCAAGAAAGTACATAGCCGAATACCTGAAGCCGAAGTAAATGCATGGACTGTGGAAACATTCTTGAGCAAATGTGGCATAATGAAGAACGGAGGAATTACTCGTGCCGCAATAATCCTTCTTGGTAAATATGAAGCTGCTTTCAAGTTACGTCCGGCTGTTGCACAAGTGACTTGGACAAGGCGGGATGAAAAGCAGGATGTAGTGGATTACGAACACTTCACCGTGCCATTTATATTAACCGTAGATGAGATTTTATCAAAGATTGAAAATCTGACAATGCGTGAAATGCCAGGAGGTACACTCTTCCCTGACACTATGAAGCAATACGATGACTATACCATCCGCGAAGCACTTCATAATTGTATTGCACATCAAGACTACACGATGCAGCAGCGAATCAATTTCGTGGAAAATCCGACATACCTCTATTACTCCAATGCAGGGAGTTTTATTCCTGGCACGTTGGAGAATGCTTTAACGAATGAGGAACCTCAAGCATATTTTCGCAATGAATGTCTTTGCAGGGCAATGGTTGATTTCAACATGATAGATACAGTAAGTAGGGGCATAAAGAAGATGTTCAATGAACAATGGCGTCGCCATTTTCCAATGCCTGATTATGAAATTGACGCTAAAAACAGAAAAGTATCGGTACGCATTTATGGCAATGAGATAAATGAACAATATACCAACTTGCTCAAAACAGACAACTCATTGACCTTGTGGGATTGCATATCATTAGATGCCATCCAAAAGGGCAGAACCATTCATGAGGACATTGCGCATGATTTATTGAACAGAGGGCTCATTGAGGGCGAAGCCCCCAATTATACAATCTCTTTAGGGATTGCTAAAGCTACTCGTCAACTGCAAGGTTACACCAAGCAGAAAGGACTTGATAAGGAAAAAATCAAACAGATGATTTTGCAGTATCTTAAGAATGCTGGTACAGATGGAGCCAAGCGTGATAGCATTTATGAGTACGTCAAAGACGTAATGCCGCAAGTCAAGACAAACGAACAGCAATTGAGACTATTAGGGGATATACTTAGTGCGTTAAGTGCCGATAAACTTATTTATGCAAAAGGGCGGATATGGTTCTTAAAAGAATAGTCATAACGGAAGATTATGACGGTTTATCCCAATTATAGCGGAATTTATAACGGATTTCGTCATATTATAGCGGATAATGAAATCCGATTAACTCATGTCAAATTCGTAAATTGAAGAAGTATGTTATTAGGAGAAAGAATAAAAGAGTTAAGAGAGCAACACGGAGTACTGCAAAGACAATTAGCAGCCTTGCTTGAAATAGATACTCCGATGTTCAGCAAAATAGAGCGCGGTGACAGACGTGCCAAACGAACACAAGTAATACAATTGGCTGAATATTTCAAGGTAGATAAGAATGAACTTCTCACTCTGTGGTTAGCAGACAAAGTATTAGATGCGGTAGAGGATGAAGATGAATTAAAACACGATGCGATAGAGGTCGCACAAAAAAGAATAGGCTAATACTTACAATTGTCGGGAACTATATGGTATCATAATAATCTAATTTCCGACATTATTATTTGATACTCAAATTACTAAATTGCAATATTCGGTTCAAGTGTGGAGTTGATTTCATCTGCCTTGTAGAGGGTTGTGGTAGAACCCGGAAGAAGACAAATGACACCCAATACTCCACACTCAGATAGATATGAGAATCCGGAGGATATAATATCCCCTTTTCGCATAGTCTAAATGAATGAAAGAGTGCTGTCCATTGCCCTTTCTTCCTTGAAAACTACCACATTTTCTACAAAGGACTTATGAAAACACTTTCATCAGTATGTTTGTTGATTGCTCAACCGCACAAAGATAGAAAACATTTTCAATTAAACGGACAACACTCATGGAGTATTGAATGTCAAAGTTCGCGTTAATATTCCAACAGACCAATACTTTATTTGTGATAAAGCAAACTCCGGAAGAATATTTATCTACCGGAGTTGCAACAAATCGAGTAGGAGGAAAACGAAGTAGTTTTCTTCCTACTTTCGTTTTCCGACCTC
>ERZ857965.460-NODE-460-length-59014-cov-11.531522_pt1 | contig 59014 bp, 45 predicted proteins | sample MGYA00519758_ERZ857965 | MGnify/ENA primary metagenome ERZ857965 (study PRJEB31778, sample SAMEA3449381) | human gut metagenome | biome: human gut; feature: human-associated habitat; material: faeces | place: United Kingdom | collected 2010/2012 ... | reverse complement strand
TAATTTCTTCATACTTTTACGTCCTCCTTAGTATTATCTATATATTTATTCTATAACAAAAAAACCACTTTTTCAAGTAGCGTTTTTATATCGATTTGTTTTAATCTAAATTAAATCTTTGTTTATCATAGTTATAGTTATGTGTTATTTCTTCTTTTGTTAGAGCTTTGTCATAAACTTTTGCACTATATACATCTATATTTGCATAACTTCCTGTTTCAGGCCCACCCATTACTTGTGGCTTGTTAATACCAATATTTCCTATGTCGTAAGCATAATTACCAGAGGTAGCAACACTACTCCCAATCTCTTTTCCATCAATATATAATTTAACTAAGTTGTTACTATAATCGTTTATATAATCTACTGTATATATTTTTGTTGGGTACGAACGATGAAGGGTATCTACTTTTGCTAATTCATTTGCTCGCGTTCCTCCGTTTATTGAAAATGAATTTATGGCTTGATTCCTAATCCAATATAAGCCTAAACCTGCTCTATTTGATGCTCCGAAAAACATTCCTATATTTCCATTTGTTCCGTTATATGGAATTTCATTTATTTTAAATGTTAATGATAATGTACTATCTTTTGTGGAGGTAAAATCTTTTGATGTATCTATTCCTGTGTCTACTGTATTGTTGTCTCCTGCTAGAGATAAACTATTTTTATTCCATTTTCCTCCTGTAATAATACCGTTATAATTATTATTACTTAAATTTTTCCAAGTTTTTGCGCTATGATTTTTTGTTGTTCCTGTATTTGCATAGCCATCATACCACATATAAAGATTATTTGCTATATATCCATTATAGCTATCAGTATAAGCATTTATTCTGTGACCATTGCTTGTTTCTATGGAAGCATCATTTATAATTTCTGTCCAATTAGTATTATTATTTGATACATATGTTTTGTTTTTATAGTAACTTCTAAAGTCTTCAAGATTGTTCCAAATTGCTATTTCATCTAGGTCATATGTTTTTTCTAAGTTGACTGTTATACACTGATTTGTTGTGTATGTTTGTGAAGTGGAATAGCTTTCTGAAGTTATGTCTCCGTCTGTTACTCTTGAATATGGATGTGTTGATAGTTCTGGGGTTGTTCCTGTTACTGTTTTTCCTTTGGCTATGTTTACTCCGTCTTTTATAGCTTCAACTTCTAACCAATGATTTTCGTTGTTTGTAGTATTATAGCTAATACAGTTTTTTATATATTTGACATTGTCTAGTGTTTTTATTATTCTTTTTGGTTTTACTCCAACGTATTTTATTTTTGCATAGCCATCCCCATTATTCTTACCTTCTAATACTTGCGCTCCAATGAAATATTTTCCACTATAATGAAGTGTTTGGTTTGTATGGGTGATTGTTGTCATTTCTTTTACTGAGTTTACTCCGGCGTAGCCTGATATATATGATGAGCCACCGCCTCCTGTTCCAAAATTATAAGGAGAAACTCCTGCTCCTCCGCCGCCATAATAACCAGAGCCGCCTCCTCCACCATACCTGGTAGTTCCAGCTCCGCCTTTTCCAAATGTTCCTGATGTGCTTCCAATCCATGAACCGTTTATTTCTCCTGCTACTCCTCCAGATATTTGAGTTCCAGCTTTACCAAAAGTAGAGTACTTAGATATTTCATTTGTCATTTCACCATTTTCTCCATATAACGTGCCACCATTTCCTCCGATTAATGAGCCACTGGTAAAGCCTCCTCCTGCTCCTGCTACCATTATTCTAGAGATTAAAGATTTAGTATCGTCCCAAGAACCTCCAACTAATCTTACATCAGTTGCTCCTCCTCCTGTACCTGAAATAGTGGTACCAAAAGCGTTACCTCCTACTCCGCCGCCATTATAGGCTGCTTCAGCATCTATTCCGGTATTGCCTTTTTCACCAACGTAAAAGTATAGTTTTTCATTTTGTTTTAGGGTTATGTAACCCGAGGTAATTGCACCAGATCCTCCATGTTCTCCACCTCCTGATGCTCCTGCTAATTCTACATAATAATACCCATTTTTGTCTACTGTATATTCTTGTTCCATACCTGTATAATTAAAAATATTTGTATCATTTCCCTGTTCGTAACTAATATTCAACTTACTGCTGTACATAATATTAAGATTTCCTTTGGAATTATATGTGTTAGGTGTATCATAATCAAGCCATATTTTCATTTTATATGTTTTACTACTAGAGGAATTAATAGTATTTGTTTCTATAATGTAATCTTCATTATTATTTTCATCATATTCTAAAACTTCATAACTTTTATTTCCTTCTTTTAAGGCTACTTTTATATATTTATTTGGTATACATTTATCTGGTTTTATATTTTCTCCGTTTACTGTAAATGTTTTATCAATAACGCATGTATTATCCAGTGTTATTTTATAATTTGCATTTATTGTTCCAGTATTTTCTACTGTAAACTCATATTCATTTGTATTACTTAAACCATCTTTATCACTTATTGGTAACGCATTATTTAATGTTATAGAATTACTTTGATTTTTAAAGTTAAGTGCTAAAGTACCAGCTTTTATAACTACACTATTATTTGTTTTACTGATATATGTTAAATATGCATAAGAAGAACCTATAAGCATACTAAATAAACCTAATATTGCTATTATTACTACAAATGCTTTTTTAGGATCTTTCTTATATTTTATATTTAGATTTTTAAATTTATTGTTAAAACTTCTTGTAAAGAAATATTTTATCTTTTCTATTATATTTAACTTATTATAATCCTCATTATTTTCTTTTTGTCTATAATTAGTTTTATTATTTATTTCATTACTATAAAACTCACTATTATTAGTATCTAATATTTCTTCATCTTTATCTATATTATTAGAGTAAAAATACCCCCCCCCCCGAACGAATGTTTGCTACCTTGATTTTGTAATTTTTTCATACTTTTACGTCCTCCTTAGTATTATCTATACATTTATTCTATAACAAAAAAACCACTTTTTCAAGCAGTTCATTATATAATTATTTTTTCATAATACTTTAATAAAATTTTACCAATATGGTTTGTAATTAGTTAAGTTACCAGTTCCATAAATATCATCCATTTTTATAATGTGTGTCCATCCAGTTGATGATTTATTAAGTTCGCTTGTTGTATAACATATAGTTCTAAGTCCTCTGTTAGAAAATCCACCACTATTGTTTACTGTATAAGTAGCTTCTGCAACACAATAAACGTTTGAAGATGTTCCTTTTCTTATACCTGTAATCATTCCAATATGTCCTTCTTTCCATATTAAATCACCAGCTTTTATTTCGTAGTTTTCTATGATCGAGGTATCTGTAACACCACAACTTTCTCTTATACATTTTTTAGAACTTACTGATAATTTTTTCCATGTATCTGATGCTGTTTTTGCAGCAGTGCTATCACTCATGTAATAATCAAAAATATTACTATAACCCAATGAATGAGAATTTGGATTATATGTATTTTGATAATACAATCCACCATCTGTTCTTTCTTTGAATATTTCTGAATACCATTGACCTGTTTTTCCAAAACCTCCATTAGTAAGAGCCCAAATTACGTAACCACTACATTCTAAGCCATTTGGATACTTATTTCCAATTTTAAAAATTCCCATTTCATTTTGAACTTTTTCTATATTACAACCCCATGCTCTATCTTCATTTAAATAAAAACCTTTTTTAGGATAATGTCCGCTATCGGGATAATTCTTAATACCATCAGTCCAATAATATGGAATAACATATGGAAAATTATTAGCTAAAAATCTTGCTGCTTCTACAACTGCTTGTCGTGTTCCTAAACTAGCTTTATTAATTTTATTATTTAGTATTTGCTCCATTTGTATTTGTTCTTGTTTTGATATACTATTACATGTAAGTATTGGTTTAGCATTATTTTGTTTATTTGTTCTCAAAAGACCTATTGTTATTGCTTTGCTTCTGCTACCATTATCTACATTTTTATTTTGATCTATTATTGTTGAAGGTTCTATATATAAGTATGCTTTTTCAATATTACTATCATCTTTCTGTGCCTCAGATTCAATTATATAACTGTAACCGGTTTTGTTGTTCTCTATCACTTTTGTTTTAGAAATTATTTTATTGACTTTTAGTAGCTTTTTATTTGATGATTTTAAACTTGTTGCTTTTAATTGTTCATTATTTATATCATTGTTTGATAAGCATGTTAACTTATAATATATTTTATCGCCATCGTAGGCATATTCTGAAACTTGAGTATTTAAAGATGATGATGAATATGGTCCAGTAAAATTACAAAGATTTTCTGTTTTATTTGTACTGTTTGAACTAATTACAAATCTAGTTGAGTAATCATTGTTGTTACCATAATGATAATTATATGCAAATATTCCAGCTGAATTAAGATGTGCTTTACTAGCACCTCTTAAAGACCAAGAAGCACCATAACTGGTTATACGCAAATTCTGACCATACCAATTTCCATAACTTGCTTCTAGTTGTGATCTTGTTTCTTTTGAAGCGTCTCCTAATTTGCCTCTTTTTATATCATCATAATTACCAAAACTATATTTATCATAGTATTTTTCATTTGGATAATCAAAACCACTTACTGAAGTATAATTTTTATTTGAATAAGTTATTCCTTTATATCCAGAATTTTCTGTATCACTATAACCACTTATCATAGTTTCACCATCTTGATATATAGTGTTTCCCATAGTATATTCATGTGTTCCTCCACTCATATCGTATAAACCATATATATTTCCTGTAGTAGAGGCTGTCTTTCCTTTATTTGTTTCATAAGAATTACATGTTTCCGATTCTTTAGCATTATATACATCACCACATCCAGTAAAATAATTTGAATTATTATTCTTACCCATTCTAATACAATTGTTTCCAGAGCATGTTCCATATTTTGAATGTGATAGATATGCTACTGCTCCCCACTCCATATTTTTTATCATGTGAATATCATCGTTAGTATTAAAACCATATGCATTAGAATTATCATTCATTTTCATTATATTAGTCTCATAACCACTAACATTTTGAGTTCTTACACTACTTAAATTAGGTTTTGTTGTTATATTGTTTATATCTCCAGTTAGTTCAAATTTTCCTACCCAAAAACCTGTTAACTCTTCATCTCCAAAGGTAAATGCTGGATGTGTATAAGTACTTAAATTGTCTCGTACTCCATTATTAATGTTATCATAGCAAGATTCACTTGTACCATTTATATTATTAAGATCATCAACACATTTAGTTGTCCCAGTAGAACCTATTCCTTTTTCAAATTCTATTTCTATTCTTCTAGGATTACTATATTTGTTACCATTTGCATTATAATTCCATATTTTATATTTATATCTTGGTATCCAAACCTCCATAGTAAGTATATCATCCATTGGTATTTCTGTTCCTACATTTGCTCTTTTATATGTTTCTCTATTAGCAGATGATACTGTTACACTATTAGCCCACATCTTATTATTATAATCATACCATTTATTTTTCTCATCTTGATTCTTTTCATCTGCTTTTTTCCATACCTCTGATGTTTCATCATAATATACTGGTATCATATTACTTGATAAAATTGGACGATTAGGAGTAATATTATTACCTTGTTCATAACTAAGTCCTAACTTTCCAATATATAATATATTTAGTCCACCTTTAGAATTATATGCATTAGGAGTATCATAATCAAGCCATATTTTCATTTTATATGTTTTCTCAGAAGTTGCATTTATACTATCACTATCTAATACAAAATAATTATTATTTGTAAAATTTTTATAAAATAATGTATTTTTATTTGTTTTATAATCAAAAGTTTCATTATAGTTATCTTCTATTTCCTTATCACCTAAAACATCATTTATTACCATAGCATCACTTATTGTTCCATCATAAAAAAACGAACCACCTTTATAAGGACTTGCTCCAATATAAATAGGAGCTTTTGAATTAATAGAATTTATTATATTACTATCTACTTCCAATGTTTTATCAAGTTTACCATTTATATACATTTTTATTGTCTCTCCGTCATAAGTTGCAACCGCTATAGACCATGTATTAAGTTCAGTTACTGTATTAGAAACTATACGTTGTCTAGAATTATCTGTCTTGCCAAAAAACTGAAGAACTATTTTTCCATTATTTGCTACATAAAACTCAAATCCTATTTGTTTACCATTCACATACGTATAATTATCTATTAATACACGTCCAGATGATGAATAAGAATTTGTTTTAAATCTTGCTCCAACAGTTAATTTATTATTAAATTCATAATTAGCATTTCCAATATCTATATAATTATTTTCGTCTTCTGCATTAAAAGATATACCATCATCATTTTGTTTAGCACCACTTATTTGATAATCACCAATTTCTCCTTCTTTTTTTGCCTTTTCTAGTACTTTATAATCTCCCTCTCCTTCTTTTAAGGCTACTTTTATATATTTATTTGGTATACATTTATCTGGTTTTATATTTTCTCCGTTTACTGTAAATGTTTTATCAATAACGCATGTATTATCCAGTGTTATTTTATAATTTGCATTTATTGTTCCAGTATTTTCTACTGTAAACTCATATTCATTTGTATTACTTAAACCATCTTTATCACTTATTGGTAACGCATTATTTAATGTTATAGAATTACTTTGATTTTTAAAGTTAAGTGCTAAAGTACCAGCTTTTATAACTACACTATTATTTGTTTTACTGATATATGTTAAATATGCATAAGAAGAACCTATAAGCATACTAAATAAACCTAATATTGCTATTATTACTACAAATGCTTTTTTAGGATCTTTCTTATATTTTATATTTAGATTTTTAAATTTATTGTTAAAACTTCTTGTAAAGAAATATTTTATCTTTTCTATTATATTTAACTTATTATAATCCTCATTATTTTCTTTTTGTCTATAATTAGTTTTATTATTTATTTCATTACTATAAAACTCACTATTATTAGTATCTAATATTTCTTCATCTTTATCTATATTATTAGAGTAAAAATACCCCCCCCCCCGAACGAATGTTTGCTACCTTGATTTTGTAATTTTTTCATACTTTTACGTCCTCCTTAGTATTATCTATACATTTATTCTATAACAAAAAAGCTCCTTTTTCAAGCAGTTTCTCTTAGTTTTTCAATTTCTTCTTTTTTTAATCCTGTTGTTCTAGATATGATGTCTATACTTATTTTTTCTTTCAATAATGCTTTTGCTGTTTCGACAATTCCTTCTTTTATTCCTTCTTTTAGTCCTTCTTCTTTACCTTCTCTTATAGCTTCATTCTTTAGAGTATTGATTACCATTTCATTATCTTTTTCTTGTGATATCACATTTACAAATTCTGAATCTTCATTTAGTTCTTCAACATTTTTCATATACTTTTCCATATATTCATGTCCTTTCTTTTTACACAATTTTTTTAAGTCATCTTTATCTAATCCCAACATTAAGAAATGACTATACTTTAGTGCTTCCTTCTTATCACCATGATACCACATATTAAGTAATAAATCCATATTTATTTCCCTTATTATCATCTTATCACAATACTTTATTCCTTTATCTGACTGAACACAATAATCTGTTATCACATTGCCTTTTAAACCTTTTCCCCAAGTTATATTAAGAAGTATATGAAGTGGTACATTATCATAAGATTCCCCTCGTGAAACACTATTTGAAAATACACTTGATAAATATGCTAAATTCCTTATTGGAAGACTATTATAATAGCCATTATTTATTTCTACTATTATATTACCTATATCTGTTTTTACATTAATATCTAAAGTCTTACTTCTTATAGAATAATTCTTTTTAGGTAATTCATTAAGCATTATTTTATAATCTTTTACATCTCTTTCTAAAGCAAAATTAAGAAATGGACGAAATACTACTTTATCACTTGCTACAGCATTTTTAAATACAGCATCATATCTTGCATTATAGAATTGTTTTTTTGTCATTTTTCCATCACCAAGCCCCCTTACACAGACACTATATACTAAATAAAAACACCTGTAAAATACTAAAACATAAGATTTAAACAAAAAAAAGTATAAGAAACATAAATATTCTCTTATACTAAATTAAGTTTTTCAAATAAAAAACATATCTCAAATATTACAAAGTAATAAAATTTCACTTTTTTTCATAATATGGTCTTATTAATTTATCTCCACAATAAAGTTTTAAAAATAATCTTTTTACAATTCTAATATTTTCTAATTCATCTAATGAAAATTCTGGTTTGTCTGGTATAGAAATTTTTATAAAGAATAATTTTAATTCTTCTTCACGTAAAGGATATCTTTTTTGATAAATATCAAATAAATTATCAAAATTATTATTTGATGAATACTTGTCATATAAAGTAAGTAAATCATCAATTGGATTTGAGGTCTTAGAATGACTCCAACTGATTAAATATGGGCTGGTATTTCTTAAAATATGAGAAATATCTAAGTTATTATGTACTAATGCTACTCTTTGCTTGGAACTATTTTTGATTAATTCATACCAGTTGTCTAGTTCTTCTCTGCAAAATGAAAGAGCACTATAAATTTTAGAAATGTTATATACAAGTAGATAATGTGAGGGAGACATGTATATTTCATTATCAATCAAATCATTAAGTTCTAGATAATAATTATTTAAGTATTCAATTTTTTGAGCTAGTTCTTCATAAATTTCTTTATAATCATCTAAATCTACACTTTCATAACGGGTTGTTTTGGTATGTAAAAGACTTGTTAAGTTTACAAGTTCTTCTAATTTTTCTTCTTTCGAAGCATCTAAATCTTTTATGTAATTAAATACATCATAATCACCAATAGAGGTATGCTTTGGAAAATAGTTAAATCCCCTAGATAATAAATAATCAAATTTTTTATCTAATTCCTTGTCTCTATTCTTTAAGATATACTTATTAGAATCGGTTTCAACCAAATAAGAACTATTTAATTTACTAATTTTTTTGGGAATTATTTTGTTTTGTTTTAATAATTTGTAGTTAATCATTTGAACTAGGTATTACAATCTTAGAACCCGGTATGATGTCTTCTAAATTATTGTAATTTGCTAATTCTTCTTTTGTAATACTATATTTTTCTAAAACACTTTCAATAGTATCTTCTTCTTTATATATATAAACTTTATAAGTTATATACGTGTCATCTTGATTTTTAGCACTTTCTTTTACTTTATCAAAATTAGATACATTTCTTGGTTTTTCTATTTCTTTTATTTCTTCAAATTCTTCTTCTAAGGGTAATTTTATGTTATTAGCTATATCATCATTTATAGATAGCATTCTATCATCTTCATCAGTTAAAACTTCAACTTCGTTTGTTTCTTGTTCTTCTTTTATTTCTTTTCTTTCAAGATTACTAATAACTACTGTTATATTTACTCTTAATACTTCATCATTAATAATTTCATAATAAAAATCATCTATATCTATTACAGCATCATATGTGTCATACTCACTACTTATAGCAATTTCACATGGTATTTTATAGCTATAGGATTCTTCTTCAATTGAACCTTCAAGCATTTTGTAGTTTCCACTTATGTAAAAGTTACCTACTATTAGATCCTCCCCCTTTAAAGTTAAGTCATTATCAAGTGATATAGCAGTAAGCTCCCCAATTTTAGTTTTAAAAGTTATATCCTTTTTAAAAGGTATAGTTTGTTTCATTTTTATTCCTCCTTACTAATAAATTATATTATTAAAAGAAGAAAATAGAACAAAGAAAAAAGTGTGAGTTAACACACTTAGTTTATGATTGTGGGGTTATTATGAGGCGGGTTGTGATATCAGAGTCACCACCACCCATCATTTTCTCATAACTAGAAGTAAACACACTATCATCATTCCAACCACTTCCACCACGAGCAAACCACGGGCGATGAACAAGCGCTAATGCAGATATATTGCTGTACCAACCATCTTTATCACCAATATATACCTCTTTTATTCCATCACCTAATTTGCTTATTATTCTTGAAAAAGCACTTGTGCTAAGACTGTATTTATCATAATACTTAGCATTCGGATATGCTATTCCCGTATATGATGTATAATCTCCATTATCGTACAATTTTCCTGTATATCCTGAATTCCAATATGAGCTATTTCCACTCAACATTGTTGAGCCATCATTACTAACTAAATTCCCCATTGTGGCTTCTTCAATGCCTCCACTCATATTATATATTCCATACACATTGCCAGTAGTTGAAGCCTTATTTACAACTTCTACACAAACACCATTTGTACATGTTCCATATTTTGAATGAGAAAGATATGCTACTGCTCCCCATTCTATGTTTTTTATCATATGGGTATCAGTATTAGTACTTATTCCATAAACATTATTACTATCATTCATTTTCATTATATTAGTTTCAAAATTGCTTATACTTTGTTTTACTAGACTACTTAAATTAGGTTTTGTTGTAATATTATCTATAGTTCCTGTAAGCTCATACTTTCCTATCCAGAATCCTTTTATTTCTTCATTTCCAAATGTAAAGGCTGGATGTGTATAGGTTTTATTATTACATGTATCATCTGTACATGTAGCATTAGTACTTTTTAACTTACATGTTTCTGAGGGCTTTCCATCCGTTGCTGATATTGCATCTTGACAAGAGATTTCTCCAGTTGTAGTTGTTCCTTTTTCAAATGTTATTTCTATTTCTTGAGGACTACTTGTCTTTGTTCCATCTGCATTATAATTAAATACTTTATATTTATATCTTGGTATCCAAACCTCCATTGTTAGTATATCATCCATTGGTATTTCTGTTCCTACACTTGCCGATTGGTATTTGCTTCTATTTGTAGATGATACTGTAACACTATTAGCCCATTTTTTTTTGCAATAATCATACCAATTATTACTTTTATTTGTACTATCCGCTTTTTTCCATGTTGAACTTGTTTCGTCATAATATACTGGTATCATAGCACTATCTAATACTGGAGAATTCACATTATTATCATTACACTCAGAAACAGTTGCTTCAATGGTTTTCTTCCCTACTATAGTATCAGTAAAATAGGCATAAGATGTTGTAATAAAATATGATAATAATCCTGCTAACACTAATATTCCTATACATACTAATGATAAAATATACTTATTAAATTCTTTAACATCTTTGTGTAAATATTTATAAAGATCACTTTTTTCTTTTTTATCCATATTTTTGCTCCTTACTATTATTACAATATAATTTTACAATAATTTGGTTTTTGTTTCAATAAAAAAGATAAACTTTTTTTCTAGTTTACCTATTTTATATCATTTATCTCTCTTTCTAAATCTTCTTTTGATCTAAATCCTACTAGTTGTTTTTTTATTTCTCCATCTTTTATTATTAATATATTAGGTATAGACATTATTTTGTATTTTTTAGCAAGTTCTTCTTCTTTATCTACATCTACTTTTATTATATTTATATTTTCTAAGGTTTCTAGTACTTGTCCTAGCATTTTACAAGGACCACACCAATCGGCATAAAAATCTACTAAATAAAGTCCTTCTAGTTTTGTTAAATCTTCTTTATCATAAGTTTTTATCATTTTATCCTCCTTAATAATTAATTTTTCCTTTTTGTCTTAGTTTGTTTAAATAATCATTATCAATAACTTCATGTTTTAGTAGACTATCTACTACTCTTTTATTGAAAACAGCTTTGTTTTGGTTTTTATTATAAGTTTTTGTTATGTCATATATATCGTTTATTGCATCATTCATATCTCCAACTATATTTGATAATACTGGAGATGAATTTACTATTTTTGGAGCCATATTTGATTCATTCATAATTTTTAGATTGAATGCTGGTTGATTAAAGAAAAATAGTATTGCAAAAAGAATTACATATGCTTCTAGTAATCCGACTATAAAACCTAGTATTTTTGATGGTATACCAAGTATTATGGTCATATTAAGCATTTTTTCAAAGACTCCAGTGAATTTTATTACTATTACAAGTAATGATGAAAATAAACATAATAGTAACATAAATGCAATAAGTTGATACATAACAATATTAAGAGAAGTTAATCCTTCGAATGGTCCAGCAAAATTAAAGAATGGTAATGTAAAACTTAGAAAGTTTGCTATTATATCTTTGAAAAGCCATGCTAGTACAAAACATAATATTGTTCCAATTAAAACTACTCCTTGTTTAAAAAAACCATTTTTTAGTCCTGTTACTCCTCCTAGTAATAACCCCATTATAATAACTACATCAATAATATTCATAACTATTACCTCCATATATAGTATACAATAATTGTTTTAAAATATAAAGTGAAATTTGAAATGATAATATTTTTTTTGTTTTTATAATATTTTTTGATAAGACTATTTTTGATAAAATATTTATTTTATATTTTCATACTATTAATTAGGTGATTCTATGCTTAGAAATAATAGACTCTTACTTTTTATAACTATGACTAGTTTAATTTTTATTGGTCTTGTTATGATTTATTCAGCTTCTTATATATGGGCTGATTATAAGTTTGGTGATAGTTTAAAATATGTTAAGCAACAAGCTATTTTTATTGGTCTTGCTTTTATTCTTTTATCTATAGTATTAAAACTTGATTCTTCTTTTTTTTATAAGTATTCTAAAGTATTTTTGATTGGATCATTTATTTTACTTGGTTTAGTATTAATACCTGGTGTTGGAGTTGTTAGAAATGGTTCCAGAAGTTGGTTTGGAATTGGATCGTTTGGAATACAACCTAGTGAGGCAATGAAACTTGCTTTAATTATTTTTTGTTCTAAGTTTTTGAGTACTAAGACAAAAGCTTATAAAAGCATAAAAGGTTTATTACCCATTTTATTTGTTACCGGTCTAGCTTTTGTTTTAATAATGCTTCAGCCAGATTTTGGTACAGGATTTATTTTGATTATGTCTATTATTGCTCTTCTTTTTATTTCTGGTGTTAAAAATAAATATTTTGTTATTTTGGGAATATTTTTAATTTGTGGTGCTACTTTATTAATACTTATTGCTCCTTATAGATTAGATAGGATAACTTCTTTTTTGAATCCTTGGAAAGATCCTTTAGGAACTGGTTTTCAAATTATTCAGAGTTTGTTTGCTATTGGACCTGGTGGACTTTTAGGATTTGGTTTTTTAGAGTCTAGACAGAAACATTTTTATTTACCAGAGCCTCAAACAGATTTTATATTTTCTATTATTTGTGAAGAATTTGGTATTATTGGAGCTTTTGTTATTATTTGTTTATTTACTATTTTGATTTATTTAATAATCAAAATGGCTTTGCAAGAAGATAATTTATTTAAAAAATATGTTATTTTTGGACTTGGTTTTCAAATAATATTTCAAGCAATACTTAATTTATCTGTTGTTATTGGTTTAATTCCTGTTACAGGAGTAACTCTTCCTTTTATTTCTTATGGTGGTAGTAGTCTTTTGATAACTGTATTAAGTATTGGTATTATTCTTTGTTTAACTAAAAAAGAACAGATAAATTAATCTGCTCTTAGTTATTTTTAATTAATCTTATTGGAGTTACTACTGTTCCTACTAATAGAAATGTAATTAGTAATCCTTCTAGAAGATTAATATCATTATTGCTTTCAATACCAGTTGAAGGTGGTGTTATTTCAACTTTTCCTTTTATTACTGGTATTACTTTGTTACTACTTCTTTTATTGATTAAAGTATTAATTATATTATAACCATTATAAGTTGTAGTGTAACCCTTTACTTTTAATTCTTCGATAGTATAGATTATTTCCTTACCATTTTCAAATTTATCTAAATTGTTTAAAATAAACATCCAATTCATATCTTTAGTTAATATGATTTGTTTGAAGAATTCACCATTTTTTAGAACATTTACTGTTATAGATTCTGGTCTTTTATTTATTTTGTTATTGTTATCTTTCCATGTTTTAGTCACTTTAATATTTTTCTTAGCAACTTTATGAGTATTAGTAATTATTCCATTATATTCTTTTTTGTCTTTATATGTTTCTTTATCTTGAGAGACATTAGAGGTATAACCTTTAACCTCGTCTTCAACTATTTCGTATATTACTGGTTTACCTTCATCATAATATTTAGGTAAATTTTCAAATGTATAAGTCCAGTTATTAGCAGCACTTATTGTTACTGTTTTTTCTATCTTTCCATTTTTATATAGTTTTACTGTTATGCTTTTTGGTCTTATTCCATCTTGGTTGTTGTTATCATTCCATACTTTAGTTACTTTGTAAGATACTGTTTCTGGAGTATGTCTATTTGTTATATCAAAGTCTTTTACTATTGTTTCATAACCATTTATTTGACTTGTTTCTTTAACTGTATATTTAATTTCTTTTCCGTTTGCATATTTAGGTAAGTTATCAAATGTATAAGTCCAGTTTGTTTCTTTAGTTGCAGTTGTTTCTCCAACTTCATTTCCTAAATGGTCATATAAAGTTACTGTTATAGATTCTGGTCTTATTCCATCTTGGTTATCTTTATCTTCCCAAGTTTTTGTACCAGATATATTTATAGTTTCAGGATTATAAGTGTTTGTTATGTCATATCCATTATATTCTGTATTATAATCTCTTACTGCTTCCTCACTTATTGTATAGTTTATAAGTTTTCCTTTGCTATATTCTGGAAGTCCTTCAAAACTATATGTCCAGTTTGTACTTTCTGAAGCTTTTGTAGATTTTTCTATTACAGTTTCGTCTCCTATTTTACCAGTTAGATTAATTGTTATTGATTCTGGTCTTCCATATTTGTTATTTTTATCTTCCCAAGTTTTTGTACCACTTACTGTTACATCTTTTGGATTATGAGTATTAACAATTATATATTTACTATTTTCATCATAAGACTTAGTATAATGCTCTTTAGTTTTACTATCTAGTTCTTCATCTACTGTATAAATTATTTTCTCCCCATCTTTATACATATCTAAATCAGTAAAACTATAAATCCATTCGTTAGAGTTATCTCCTTTATCTGAAGCACTTATTACTTTTGAAGCCACTTCTTTACCATTTGCTTTTAAGATAATTTTAATAGATTCTGGTCTTAATCCATCTTTATCATTACTATCAACCCAACTTTTCTTACCTACTACTTGTGTTTTTTCTATTTCATGAGTATTTGTTATATTGTTGTTATTATCAACACTAGTAGTATAGCCTTCGACTTTTCGTTCTTTTACTGTATAAGTTATTTTTTTACCATTATTATATTTATTTAAATTAGTAAATTTGTAAGTCCAATTATCATTTACTGTTACTTCTTGTGATTTTACGTACTCTCCATCTGCATAAAGTTCCACTACTATTTTGTTTGGTCTTTTTCCATCTTGATTGTTATTATCAACCCATGTTTTTATTCCTGATATTTGTGTTTTTTCTATTTCATGAGTATTTGTTATATTATAACCATTTATTGTTGTATTGTAATTATCTACGCTTTCTTCTTCAACTGTATAAGTTATTTCATATTCTGAATCATTTTCATGTCCTTTTTCATACTTATAAAGGTTTTCGAAAGTATATGACCAATTGTTATCTTTAGTTACTGTTTTTCTTTGTATTTCTTTATTACCTGCTCTTAAGATAACTGTTATGCTATCTGGTCTTTTTCCATCACGGTCATTATCATCATTCCATGTTTTTGTACCAGTTATATTTATTTTTTGTCTTTCTAGTATTTTTAATGTTACTTTTGATGTATTACTAATTACAAAGCTGGTTTCATGGTTTTGATTTATGCTTGTTTTTATAACATAATCAAATGTTACTTCTCCAGTTATTCCTTCTTCTGAGATAAAGCTAAATGTTCCATCTTCATTCATATCAAGAGTTCCTTGTAGTACTCCATCTTTATAAATGCTATATGTTCCATCAGCATTTGCTTTAGTATTATCATCTGTTACGATAATAATTTCATCTTCTGCAGTTGTTTGTGTATTACCTGTGTGAATATTTTCTAGAATATTTTTGTTTCGATCATTATTTAATATACTTGTTCCATTTATTGTACTTTCTGAATATCCTATGTAAGATTCATTATGATTATAATGATCATTTTTAGTTATTGCTGGTATTTCTACAGCTGGTTTATCAAATGTTAAAGTAAGATCTGTGCTTTCATAGTAAGGATTATTTTCACTTACTGTTGTTTTTAATGTAGCATTTTCATTTGTATACATACTACCATGGTAATTTTCATCTGCTCTTACTTCATAAGAAAGTTTATAATCTATATCAGCATCTATATTACCTATGTTCCATTTAAGAGTAGTAGTACCATCTACATTATCTATTATTTCTACCCCTTGTTGTATTAATCTTGTTTTTGAAGCGTTTGTAAGCTTAAATTCTTTTGGAATAATATCTGTTAAAACACTATTATTTCCTATTCTACCTACACTTTCCTCAATAATTGTTTGAAACATTTTTTTTAGGTCTTCTCCAGATAAAGCATTATAATTTTTATATAATGGTTTTTCTTGTTCTGGATTAATTATTGCTAGAATATCTTTTGCATCTTCATCATTTCCAAATACTATTGTATAAACATCTGCTGTTTTGTTACCACTTTTTAACTTATCAAGTTCTGTTTTAGCTGCTTCGGATGGCTTCATTTGTTTTAAGCATCCCATCCAACCTCTTTCTACACAAACACTATCGTCAGTACTTCCTGTACCATATCTTTGACCATTATAGTTAAAGAATGTTGGAATACCATCTGTTAGAATTATTACTATTTGTTGAGCATCATCTCTTTTACCATCTTGTAAAATAGTATTAGCACTAGCTACTGCTTGTTGAACATTTGTTCCACCATCTGCACTCATACGATTAATAAAACGATTTATGTTATTCTTATTTGTTGTTAATCCATGAGTACGTTTTACATTAGTACCAAATTCTACAACTCCAACTTGATTTGTTCCATCATTCATTAGGGTATTAACAAGATCTCTTGCTGCTCCTTTTAAGTTTGCTAGTTTATTGATATCACCCATACTACCTGAACTATCAAGTACCAATACTACATCTAGTTTATCATACGTTGTTATGTTTTTATTATATGGATTTGCTTTTACGTTTAATTCAACTTTAGCTTTTCTTCCATATACAAGATTATTGTTTGGATCATTTGTAATCATTTTTGTAGCAGTTTTTGATATTTCTATTTTTCCTGCATTATCTTGTGCAGTTATTGCAAAAATTGTTCCTATAACTGCTAAAAAAATGAAAAATATCCATACTAAATGTTTTTTTAGGTTTTTTACCATACCATTTCCTCCCTGTGTCTTAGGATAACTCCTAAAATTAACACATTATTTTAAAGAATTTTTAGAAAATGTCAAGCAAATTTTAAATTTTAGTAACTTTTGCGTTTAGAATTTAAAATTTATTACTACATTATTAGTATTAAAGAAATTAAAATAAAATTACTAAGTTTTATAATACAAATAATGACAAAAAAAGATAAGTTTTGAAAATTATGATTTTTTAACTTATCTATTATATTTTTTATCTTTATTTTTGTTGTTTAGTCTGACTCTAGTTGTATATGTAGGAGCTATAGCAATTATGTTTTTACTATTTACCAAAGTAATAACTAATACTTTATTATTTTCTCTTCTTTCCTGATCATATATAGGTTCATCTAAATCTATTATATAAAAATCTTCTGCAGCCATAGTATTAAAGTAATTATCATCAGTTAATTTATCCTTTACTTTGTCTATAATATTTTTTATATTTGTGTCTTTTGAAAAATTATATTTTGATATTCTGATAGCTTCTTCTTCGTTATAATTTAACATTTGTTTTACAAAGACACTACTTGAATCTACTTGATTATTTTCTTGTTGCTTTATATAATTTACTATTCTTTTATAATCTCTATGAGTTAGACCTGCTTTGGACTTTGATTCCTCTATTTTATTACAACATTCTTTTGCTTTTTCTATTTCATTTTCTTTCAAATATATTTCAGATAACATATAAAGTGCTCTTACTTCATAGTCTGTTCCTAGAACTTGAAAAAGTGATTCCTTTGCTTCATCAAAGTTTTTTGATTGTTTTAAAAGTAAAGCTAATCTTAAGTTTATTAAACTGTTGTTTTCTATTTTTTGTGATTGTTTGTATATATCATAAGCCTCATCGTAGTTTTCTAATTTTTCATATAAAAGTCCTTTTTCTAGCATTGATATAGATTCTGGTTTTATTTTTATTGCTTTATCAATATATATTTTTGCTTTTTCATAATTACCTATTTCTCTTTCACATTTACTAAGTTCTGTTAAAGTATACGGATCTTCTGGATTAACTTTTATAGCACGTTCAAAATAATATATTGCTAATGTTATATTACCTAGTTTTTCTTCTAAAAGACCAAGTTTAAATAGTGTTCTAGTATCTCTGCTATTGATGTTTAAAACATTTTCGTAACATTCACGAGCTTTTTCGTATTTCTTTTCATTGTCATAGATAACCCCTAATTCATAAAATGCTGCTTTATCATTATTTGATCTTGTTAGGTCTCCTAAGTAATCTTTTGCTATGTATTCTTTCCCTATTTTTTTATAACACTTAGCTATTTCTAGTTTTGCTCCTCCAAAGTTTGGAGAATAATAAAGTGCTTCATCTAAGTATTTAATTGCTTTTTCGTAATTTCTATCCATAGCTTCCATTTTACCAAGTTCAAAATTGGTATTAGCAGGATTATATATATCTGATAATAATTTCATTAGTTCTTTTGCTCTTGTTCTATATTTTGGATTTGCTCCTATATATTTTATTAACCAGTACATTATCTCTGGTTCATTTTCATTTTGTTTATATAATTTAGATAACTCTTCAATTTTCTTTTGTTTATCTTTTATTTTTAAAATTTCATGAAGTAATCTTTTATCTTTTTTATTCATAAAAAAACACCCCTTCTTTTTACGTGTTTCTTATTATATTATAAAATATGAGAAAAAGCAAGGAAAATTACTAAAAATCTGCTTGGTTTTACGCTTAACTCATAAAAATATCAATTATTATATTAGAAGATTTATTAGTTCAAGTAATATTCCTGATAAAACTCCAATTATATAGATTGTAAGTAGTATTAGAAAATTTTCTTTTTTGTTTTTATTAGTTCTAAATAGTACTAAGATTGCTATTCCTGCACCTGAAAGTAGTCCTGCAATTAAAGATGCAAATGATATTGCTTCTTTTAGAAATAGTTCTGTTAGGACTACACTACTGGCACAGTTTGGTATTAACCCTATTAAACTTGTTATTACAGGAGCAAATATATTATCTTTTAAGAGTATTGTTTCTAAATATTTCATTCCTCCAAGTTCTAAGCATAAATTAATTATAAAATTACATATAAGTATAAAGATAAAAATATTTATTGTATGTTTTAGTACTCCAGATAATATTGTTTTATCACAGTTACAATGATCATCTTTACAAATGCTGTAATCTTCTTTTATTTGTTTTTTTCTAAGTATTAGATCTATTATATAACCAAATATTAAACCAATAATAAATTTCAATAATATTATTTTGATAAATAGATTAAGAGGAGCTTGTTCAGCAATTAGAATTGGTATCATTTCATCACTTGTTGATAGATAGACTGCTACTAAGGTTCCTAGAGATATTATTCTGGTAACATAAAGATTAGTTGCAGCTACAGAGAATCCACATTGGGGTATTATTCCTAAAAAGCTACCTATTATGGGACCAAATTTTCCTGATTTTATGATAGCTTTTTTTGATTTTTTACTTAATCTGTGTTCAAATAATTCTATTATTAAAAAAGTAATAAATAAGAATGGTAATAGTTTTAAACTATCTATTAATGTTTCTGTTATAACTTCTTTCATTATAATCACTCCAAATACTTTATAATTTTAACATATAAAGTTTCGTAAAAAAAGAAGTTTTTTGTTTTTTTACTTCTTTTCTATTTTTTTATTTAATTGTTTTTTCTTAGAATGTTTCTTTTCTATGAATAGATTTTCGAATACTTGTAAATAATTATCTACATATATAAATTTTATATTTTCTGTTATTTCCCTCTCTAAGTCTTCAACATCTACTTTATTTTCATATGGTAAATATATTTTTGTTACTCCGGCATTTTTAGCACCAATTATTTTTTCTTTTAAGCCTCCAACTGGTAATATTTCTCCTTGAAGAGTTATTTCTCCAGTCATAGAAATATTATTTTTTATCTTTATATTTGTGAAAGCACTTATTATAGCAGTAGTAATTGCGATTCCTGCGCTTGGTCCATCTTTTCTTACTGCTCCTTCTGGTACATGGATATGAATATCACTTTTTTCCAGTAGTTCCTCGTCAATATTTAATTTTTTGTAATTACTTTTTATGTAACTTAAAGCAATTCTAGTACTTTCTATAAAAACTTCTCCTAGACTACCAGTTGTTATTATGTTGTTACTTCCTTTGTAATATCCCACTTCTATTTTCAATATGTCTCCACCATACATTGTATAACTCATAGCATTCACTACTCCAGCTTTGTTTATAGTATTTTTTGAAGGTAAATATTTTTCATTGCCTAGGTATTTTTTTACTATTGCTTCATCTATTATATATAAATGTTCTTTTTTATCTACTATTATTTCTTTTACTATTTTTCTTAAAATTTGATATATTTTTCTTTCTAATTCCCTTACTCCAGCTTCTTTGGAATAGTTTCTTATTATTTTTAAAATAGCATCATCTGTAAACTCTACATTTACGTCTTTTAATCCATGACTATCTATTCCTTTAGGAATTATATAATCTTTACAGATATTAAATTTTTCATATTCTGTATAACTTGATATCTCTATTATTTCTAGTCTATCTAATAACTCTGCAGGAATTTGATCTTTGTAATTTGCTGTTAAGATAAACATTACTTTTGATAGATCAAATTCTTCTTCTATGTAGTGATCTGAAAAGTATTTGTTTTGTTCTTTATCTAGGACTTCTAAAAGACTTGATGCAGGATCACCTTTTATGTCCTTAGACATTTTATCTATTTCATCTATTACAAATACAGGATTAGAGGTTCCTGCTCTTTTTATACCATCAATTATTTTTCCTGGAGCTGAGCCTATGTAGGCTCTTCGATGTCCCATTATATCTGCTTCATCCGAAATCCCTCCGACAGATATTTTTGTATATTTTCTTCCTATGGAGTTTGCAATACTTTTGGCAAATGTTGTTTTTCCTACTCCTGGAGGTCCTATTAAACAAATGATAGTACTTTTCATTCCTTTAGTTATTTGATTTAGTGCTAAGTATTCGATAATTCTTTCTTTTACTTCGGTTAAACCATAATGGGATTTATTTAATTTTTTCATAGCATTATTTAGATCTTTGTTATCTACTGTATATTTTCCCCATGGAAGGCTAAGTAACATATCAATGTAATTTCTTACCATCCCTATTTCTGATGACATTGCAGGAATTGATTCATATCTTTTTACTTCTAGTTCTAATCTTTTTCTTACTTTTTCTGGTATTTTGGGATTAGAAATTTTTTTCTTCAGTTCTGAAACTTCATAATCTTTGTCAAAACTTTCTCCTAGCTCTTCTTTCATTATTCTTATTTTTTCATTTAAAATATAGTCTCTTTGACTTTTATCTAATTCGTAACTAATTTTATCTTCGATTTTTTCTTCTAGCTCTGTTACAGAAATTTCCATGTTTATGTCATCTAAAAGCATCATAGCTCTCGTTGTTGGAATTGTTTCATTTAAATATTCTAGTTTTCTTGTATAAGTTCCAGGGATAAACATAGTAAGAATATCAGTTATTTTATCAACATCATTAACTCCTAGTATATCTGATAATATGCTGTTACTAGCTGTAGGACAATGTTCTATATAATATTCAGTTTGTTTGATTAAACTTCTTGCATATGCCATTTCTTCAGCTATAGTTAATTTTGGTGATTTTATATCTTCGTAATAAGAAACTTTTACTCCTTCTACTTCAGATGTATATGATAAAACTTTTACTCTATTTAGTCCTCTTATAACTATTCTTGTTTTATTATTAGGCATATCAAGCTTCATATTGATATATCCTATTACTCCTACTCTAGGGAAACTTGTTTTATCTATAGAGTCTTCTAGTTCATCACTTGGATGAATAATTAAAATGTGTTTGTTATAGTATGAATCTGCTAGTGAGATAAGTTCTTTGTCTTTATCATTTTCTACTTCTAATCTTATTTCACTGTGAGGAAAGAGAATCATATTTTTTAGAACTAATACTGGTAATTTAGTTTTATCCATGTCTTCCCTCCTCATACAAATTATTTCTTTTTATTATAAAGGTTTTTTTATTTTTATCAAGCATATTAAAGAATTTTCTACATTTTTTTTAGTATTTTGATTTTAAAATATACTTGGTGAGATTATGAAAGTAAAAGTTTTTGATGAAATACATGAAAAAGATTTAGAAGATAGTATTAATAATTTTTTAAATAATTTAGATGATGATAAAGAAATTATTGATATAAAGTATCAAGTTAGTATTTCTATGTTTTCAGAAGAACAAATTTATTGTTTTAGCGCTATGATTATTTATACATAAAAATAAATGTACAACGAAGTGCACATTTATTTGGTTATATTTCTTGTCCTTTGTTTAATTTCTAATTTTTCTTCTTTTGTTTTTACAGATGCTATATCTGCTCTTATATCATCTTTAGTTACTATATCTGCATAACTTAATATCTCTGCTATTTCTTCTAAAGATTCATCATCAGATTTTACTGCTTTATTAGCAGCCTCTAATTCTAAACCTGCTTTATAGATATCTTTGTCTGCTGCTATATCTATAATCATACTTGCTTGTTTTTCATTTTCTGCATTATTTAGAAGAGCAATAAGTCCACACATTGTTCCAATTTTTTCATTTGGATAATAATAAGCAATACTTGAAGCCGCTCTTACTTTATATTCATCTTCCATTCTAGTTATAAATCCTACAATTTCTGCAAGTCTTACTGTTATATCTTTTTCTCTTAAAGGTTCACCTTCTAAGTTTTCATTAAGATATTCTAATAGCTCTCTTGTTATTCTAGCAGATTCTGTAGCACCAAGATTAGTTTTTGATCTTTTAATCATTCCTATAATAAGTTCTAAAATATAAGTATCTTTTCTAAATAAAGAAATGTTATTTATAAGCATACCTGCAGCTTCTATTTTTGGTTTGTCATATTTAATATCTGTATCTCTAGATAATTTTTCTAATAATTCAATCTTTTTATCTTGATATTTTTCATCCGAAGAAAATGATTTTATAAGATAACCAAGAATTATTTTATTGTCCCAGTCTAAAGATAATAATTTTTCAAGTTCTTCTGGTTTCATAGCATAAATATAATAATAAGCTATTACTTCTCTTTTTTTTATTTTATTTTTCTTTAATCTTTCATCTAACTTAGTTAAAAGTTCTTCATAATTACTCATACAACCTAGTCCTCCTTCTATAAATAGAATATCACTTATAAAAGATTGTTGTCAAGTTAAAGAAAAAGTCCTATATTCAATAAGACTTTATTTTATTAATTTGATTGTGGTGTTATTATAATGCGAGAGGAATAGTTGGAATCAGCATTACCAAAGTTACTATCTGAGTAAAACGCCCCGACATATGCACCACTGCTATAGCAACCACTACGGTCGAACCAAGAGCCACTCGAGCTCGCAAGGTAAGAGTTATCGCCATACCAACCTTTTGAACTATTATATACTTCTTTTATTCCATCTCCAAATTTACTTCTCATTCTTGATGTATTTTTTATACTAAAACTATATTTATCATAATATTTACTATTTGGATATGTTGAAGTGGTATACCCAGAACTATCTGGAATCATTGTAGTTCCATCATCACTTACTATATTTGCCATTGTATATTCCCATGCTCCTCCACTCATATCATATACTCCATATATATTTCCAGTTGTAGAAGCAAGCATTCCAGTTGCCGTATTATAAGCATTACATGTTGTGCTTGATGAACTTCCTGCTGCAGCACCACATCCTGTAATATAATTAGAATTATTATTTATTCCTATTTCTTTACATGTACCGTCTGTACATGTTCCATATTTTGAGTGTGATAAGTATGCTACTGCTCCCCATTCACTATTTTTTATCATATGTGAATCTGTATTTGTATTTAAGCCTGTCCAACCGCTATAATCATGATCATCATTTTTATATTGCATCATTACTGTTTCAAAATCACTTACTCTACTGTTTCTCCAACTATATATATTTGGTTTAGTTAATGGAATTATCGAACTACATAGAGTACCCTCGGTACCATCATAATAAGTACAACTAGGCTTGAAAATTTCTGGTGTTGCAAGCTTGACAACTTCAGGTTTACTAGAAGATGGGTCATCATAAGACATTTTTGAAACAGTATCTTTACTTGCAGCACTTACTTCAAATTTTCCTATCCAGAAACCTTTAGTTTCTTTATCTCCAAATGTAAAGGCTGGATGTGTATATGTTTTTCCATTACATGTATCATCTGTACATGTTGCATTAGTACTTTTTAATTTACATGTTTCTGATGTATCTCCATCTGTACCAGATATTGAATCTTGACAAGATATTTCTCCAGTTGTATTTGTACCATTTTCAAATGTTATTTCTATTTGTTGTTCATTACTTGATTTTGTTCCATCTGCATTATAATTCCATACTTTATATTTATATCTTGGTATCCACACTTGCATTGTTAGTATTTTATTCATTGGTATTTCTGTTCCTATTTCTGCAGATGAATAATCATCTTTAGCTATAACACTATTTGCCCATTTCTTATTACTATAATCAAACCAATTTTTATTTTGATTTGTACTATCTGCTTTTCTCCATACTTCTGTTTCTTCATCATAATATACTGGTATCATAGCACTATCAAGTACTGGTGCATTGGCATTACTTGAATCTGTTTCTATACTAGTTACTACTCCTGTACAACTTCCTGTGTTACCTGCTAGATCTGTTAGATGTCCTGTATATGATCCATTTTCTGTTACTTTTACTACATCTTTTGTATAGTTTGTATGATCCCAATTATATCCATCTAGATCTATATTTGTATCTTCTGTTATTATTGATAATGTTTTATATGGTGCTGCTGTTCCATTTGGATTTATTCTTATCATGCATGTTGGTGCTACTTTATCTACTTTTGATATAACTATTTTTCTTCCTTCACTTATATTTCCTGCATTATCTTTTGCATATACATAATATGTTCCATTATCAAATAAATTTACTGTTGTGTATTTATTACTTGTTGATGCTTCCCATCCACTTTCTGTTAGGGTTGGTGTTTTATTTTCTGTTTTTACTATGTATCCTGCAAGTCCACTTCCTGTTGAATCATCTCTTGCTGCTATATCTATATTTTTATTTGTATTTGACCATCTAGCATCTACACTTACTTTATCTATAATTGGTGCGGTTTTATCACTATAACTACTATTAGTTGTATCACTATATTTTCCTGATACATAAAATGGTTCTGCTGATGTTCCTAATCCTTCTAATTTTGTATCACTATCAAGAGTTATAACTCCTTTTGCTGCGGTTGCACTACTACTTTTATTAAATGCAGCACTACTATAAGTATAATAATTATTTTCATCATATAATCCATTTATTTTATATGCTTTACTATCCGCTAAAAAGAAATCATTATTTGTTTTTCCATTAACTGCTCCGGCATACATTAAATCATCTACTGTAAGAAGGCCTATTTTACTAATTGTATTCTTACTTTCACATTCATTTGTAGGATTATTTTTCTCTACTTTTGTTTTTGCTATATATATTCCATTACTATTTCCATTTTCTACACAAAATGCATTATTTGTTTTTATATATGTTTCATAAGAAGATAGTCCCAAAGAACTATAAACGCTTTCTAAGTTTGAAGTATCTCCACTTGCTGCACTCATTACTATATTAATACTTCCATCTCCATTAGTACTTAATATTCTATAGCTTTTCCCTGCAAATGTTAAATAGTTATTTGGATTTCCTCTAAAATGATATGTAATTCCATTATTATTTTTTACTTCTACTACTCCACTACTTTCACTACTACTTGGTGCTATATTTTTATAATTTGGTTTACTTATCATTGTATTATTACTTACTACATAATATCCTGCTGTATTCCTATTATAAGAAATTGCTGCATCATTATCTGCTGTTGAATTTACTATTATTTTATTTTCTAAACTTCCACTTATTGATGTAACTTCATAATCTATCCATGTTCTAAGTTCAAATGTTTTTGTTTCTCCGACTTTTAAATATCCTTCATCAAGCTTATATGTTTTAGACACTCCACTTACTGAATCATCTAAAAGTTCTCCTGCTGATAAATTACTTTCTATTGTTGGGGCTAGATATGAATCTCCATCAAGTGCTACTTTTACTTTAGATAAATTATCTAAATTAGATCCACTCATAACATTTATAGTTGCTATATAATAAGCATCTGTTGTACAACTATTTGTTATTGTATATGTATATGGATCTCCACTTAAACCACTTTCATCAGATTCTGGCATAGCATTTGCTAAATTAATTGAACCTGTATCAGTCATATCTACTTTTAAACATCCTGTGTTCATTGTTTGAACTTGTACTCCTGCTAAATTAGTACTAAAAGCTGCAAATGATATTCCTATTATAAGAAGTACAAGTCCTAGTATTCCTATAACAGTAATCCTTACTCTTCTTTTTGTTTCTTTATCCATATTATCACCACTTTATTATCATACTTATATTCTCTATATCAAGTATATAATATTTATTTATATTTTTCAAGAATATTTAAAGCATTTCAAAAAACTTTACTAAAAAAAATAAACCAAAAAGGTTTATAAACTAAATAATAAAGTAATTAAAATAATAACAAAATCATTTAAACTAATAAATGAAGCAAAGGCTCTTTTATAAAAAACACCTTTGTTTTTAAACATACAAATGATATTAAATATAGAGTATCCTATTAAGAAACATAATAGTATAATACTCATAACTAAAAACAATATAGAAATAATTCTAAAACTATAAACAATGTTTAAGAAACAAACAATCATCAAACAAATATTAAAGATACCAAACAATACTTTTAAAACATTATACTTATTTTCAAAAATATAAACTTCTTTAAAATACTTAATAGCAAGTTCTAAACAAGTAATAAATGTAAAAATAACTAAAACTACAAAACTTATCTTAGAATGGCCATTAAGTAAAGTATATAACAAATAAAGCATACATAAGGGAATTAAAATAAGCCAAGAGACTATTCTTTTCATATTTTTTTTATCTTTCATTTAAATCACCAAACTTTCTAAAAATACCATATTTAGGAACCCTTTCAAAAATCATTTTTTCTTTCTTAACTGGATGAATAAACTCTAATCTATATGCATACAAAGCAAGTTGTTTTCTATCGCTCTTACCATATCTTTGATCTCCATACAAAGGATAACCACGAGATGCAAATTGTACTCTTATCTGATGATGCCTTCCTGTAATTAATTCAATTTTAACTAAACTAAGATTATCTATTTTTTTAATTACTTCATAATTGAGAACAGAATACTTTCCATCTTCTTTTTTAGTAACTACTGAATTATTATTACTATCTTTTTTTAAATAATCACAAAAGGTACCACTTTTCTTATTAAAATTACTAACAACTGCTAAATAATTTTTTGAAAAAACACCATCACTAATACTCTTACAAAGTCTTGAAGCAGCCTTACTAGTTTTAGCAAAAACCATAATTCCCCCGGTGGGTCTATCAAGTCTATGAACAAGTCCAACATAAACATTACCTGGTTTATTATACTTTTCTTTTAAGTAAGACTTAATAATATTAACCATATCTAAATCATTAGTGTTATCTCCTTGACTTAAAACATTAATAGGTTTAATAACTACAATAATATGATTATCTTCATATAATATTTCTAATTTATTTTTCATATCTACCATATACCCCACATGGTAAAATAAGTCCATTTTTAGCTTTTATACCAAGTTCACCACAAGAAATATTACCGGAAAAAGAAGAAAACTTCATTTTTAAAATATTTTCAAGTACAACTGGAGAAAGTCCTGCAGTATAAGAATTAATTATAAAAAATAGTGGGTCATCACTAAGAATTTCCATACATAAAGAAACTAAATTAAACAAATCTTTTTCAATATCCCATACTTCATTCTTAGAACCACGACCATATGAAGGAGGATCCATAACAATAGCATCATACTTATTACCTCTTCTAATTTCACGTTTAACAAACTTAACACAATCATCAACTAAATATCTAATAGGTTTATTATCTAAACCAGAACTTTTAACATTTTCTTTAGCCCAGTCAATCATTCCACGGGATGAATCAACATGTGTAACTTCTGCACCCTTAGATAAACAAGCAACTGAAGCACATCCAGTATAAGCAAATAAATTAAGAACTTTTATGCTATCTTTACCACTTTTCTTAGCAGATTCTATCTTATCCATCATAAAATTCCAATTAATACTTTGTTCAGGAAATATACCAGTATGCTTAAAACCCATTAACTTAACATTAAAAACTAAATCTTTATAATTAACAGTCCACCTATCAGGTAAAGATCTTCTCTTTTTCCAAAAACCTCCACCTTTATTACTACGATGATAATGAGCATGAACACAAGAGGTATCAATCTTATCACTCCAAATAATCTCAGGATCAGGTCTTAAAAGATAATAATCTCCCCATCTTTCAAGCTTTTCTCCTTCACTCATTCCTATAATCTCATAATCAGAAAAATCTTTAACTAATAACATATAAATCACCACAATTATTGTATCACACTTTTACAAGGAAAATAACAGAAATTATCACACTTTTACAAGAAAAATCAAAGAAAAAATCACACTTTTGCTAAATCACATTCTAACAGGATTAAAATCTATATCAACTCTAACCTTCTTATCATTAAAGAATCTTTCTTCAAGCATAACTAAATACTTTTTTATATTATTTATATCTCTATATTTAATAATAATTTGAAATCTATACTCATTATTAAGTCTAAAAATATTAGCAGTTGAAGGTCCTAGTACAATCTCACTAGAGATTTTTTCTTTTAAATATTTACCTATTTTATAACTCATACTACTAGCAAAGTCATAATCTTTAGAACTTATTTTAAGTAAACAAATATGACAATAAGGAGGATAATTAAGTTTTTTTCTAATCTTTAATTCTTCATTATAAAAAGAAATATAATCATTACTAGCACTACATCTAATAGCATAATGATCTGGATTAAAAGTTTGAATAAGAACTTTTCCTTTTTTTAAACCACGACCACTGCGACCTGATACTTGATTTAAAAGAGAAAAAGTTACTTCACTACTTCTAAAATCTGGAAAATTAAGACTAATATCAGCACTTATAACTCCTACTAAAGTAACACTCGGAAAATCAAGACCTTTAGCAATCATCTGAGTACCAAGTAAAATATTATACTTACCAGAACTAAAATCATTAATAATCTTATCAAGTGAACCTTTTCTAGAAGTAGTATCAACATCCATTCTAATAATTCTAGCATCACTAATCAAAGATGAAAGTTCTTCTTCTACTTTTTCTGTTCCTATTCCATAATCTACAAGAGTTTCACCACAACTTTCACAAACTAAAGATTTTTTCTTAGCATAACCACAATAATGACATCTAAGCATATTAGAACTTTTATGATAAGTAAGAGAAATATCACAATTTGGACACTTTTCAGTGTAACCACAGCTCTTACAAGTAACAATATTAGAATAACCCCTTTTATTTAAAAACAAAATAACTTGTTCTTTATTACTAATAACTCTTTTAATTTCAGAAATCAAAGTATCAGAAAAATAACCATTACTTTTCTTAAACTCTTTATTCATATCAATAATAGAAATATCTGGATTCATACCATTATATCTATTAGGTAAACAAACAAGATTATATTCACCACGTAAAGCTCTAGTATAGCTTTCAATAGTAGGAGTAGCACTTCCTAGTACCAAAGGACATTTATGATATTTACTTCTAAATTTAGCAATATCTATAGCATTATAACGGGGTATATTTTCTTGTTTATAAGTACTAGTGTGTTCTTCGTCTACAATAATAATACCAATATTCTTAAGTGGTGCAAAAACAGCACTTCTAGCCCCTATAACTATATCAACTTTACCTTCATTAATCTTACGCCATTCATCATATTTCTCACTATCAGAAAGTTTACTATGAAGAACAGCAATTCTAGAAAAATAAGAAGTAAATCTATTAATAATCTGAGGAGTAAGAGAAATCTCAGGAACCAAAAACAAAGCAGTACGACCACTACTAATAACAGATTCAATAAGTTTCATATAAACATTAGTCTTACCACTACCAGTAACACCATATAATAAAAAAATAGAACTACTACAAAAACAAGAACTAATAGAATCAAATACCTTCACTTGATCTTTATTCAAAGCAAAAGTACCCTTACCGGTAGCACATAAATTATATCTATAAACCTCTCTTGCTTCTAAAAGCAAAACACCTTTCTTAATTAAAGTCTTAACACTACTAGAAGATATTTCATTAACATATTTAATATCACAAGAACTATGCTTTTTAACATAAGAAATAATTTCTTCTTGAGTTTTATTAAACTTATATAAAGATAAATCCATATCACTCAAAGAAACAAATTTATTATATTTAATATTAACATGAGACCCACTCTTAGCTTTTAAAGCTTTAGGAAGCATAACTTGATAAGCAGACATTAAACTACACAAAGTACTATTCTTAATAAAATTACCAATAGACATAAGTTCATCATTTAAAACAGGATAACTATCAATAGGTCTAATAATAGATTTTAAATCATCTAAAGAATCATTATAAGAAACAGACATAACAAAACCAAGTAAAACACGATTACCAAAAGGAACTTCTACTCTCATACCAATACAAATAGAATCATGAAATTCATCAGGAACAATATAAGTAAAAGTTTTTTCTAAAAAAACATGAGCAAGTTCCACTAAACAATTACAAGTCATACACAACATCCTTTCATAAGAATTATACCAAAAAAAAAGAGAATAGAAAACCTATTCCCTAGGTTCTAGAACCATAAAATAGGGCTCTCCACCAAATCGTGTAGCTTCCATATTATCTTATACTTTTTAAATTACTATTAATTTCCAGACCATAACCCTTTGTTATAAATATTAGATTTAAAATAAGTACCACTAGGCCCAGAATCACTAATAATTTTTTCAACAACAGCTTTAGTCTCATCATTGATATAATATAAATTAACTTTAGAACTGCTAGATGTTACATCTTTATCAAAAAGCCCAGAAGTAAACATTCCAGTATAAGAAGAACTATCAGAATGTTCATAAAGTTTAGGAACTCCTCTTATAACAATACTGATATTAAAATTACTATGCATATCAATAAAATTCCAAACATTAGTATCAGAATAAATGTTTAAAACACCTAAAGAAACTGTTTTTGTAGAAGCATCAGCTGCATTACTTAACATAAACCTTACATTTGTTACACTAGTCATATCCCAATTTGATAAATTTCCAATACTCCAAGTTGTCGCACTATATCCAGCACTATTAAACATAGAATCCATATTTGTTACTTTTGATACATCCCAATCTGATACATCAATTTCAAAGTTTTTAGCTTTATAACCGGTATGGTCAAACATATAATACATATTAGTAACATTTGATGTATTCCAAGAAGAGAGCTTACCAATATTAAAAGTTGTAGCTGTATAACCAAAATGCTCAAACATATTTTCCATAGTAGTAACACTACGCGTATCCCAATTTGATAAATCACCCAAATCTACACTTGAACATAAATAACCAGAATTATAAAACATAGAATGCATATTTGTCACTTTTGAAACATTCCAATTTGACAAATCTCCTATAGACCAAGTATTAGAAGCATTACCAGAATATTCAAACATAGAAGCCATCCATTCTACATTGGATACATTCCATTTTGATAAATCTAATTTAAAATTTGTTGCATTATACCCAAATGCTAAAAACATATTATTCATATTAGTTACACTAGACACATCCCATTTTGATAAATCAGAAAAATTCCAATTTATTAAATCAACCTTTTCAGGAATGGTAACGCCGTCAACATATCCAAACATGCCACCCATATCTGTTACATTAGACACATTCCAATTATCTAATCCAGTCAAACTCCAAACAGTAGCATTAGCCCCTACATAACCAAACATAGCACCCATATTAGTTACATTAGACACATCCCATGTAGACAAATCAAGATTAAAAGTAGATACATTTTTTTTAAAACTATAAAACATAGATCTCATATTTTTAACATTAGATACATCCCATCCGGAAAAATTTCCAACATTAAAAGTTGTAGCCTTAATAGCAGTCTCATCAAACATATAACTCATATCGATTACATTTGATGTTTTCCATTTCGACAAATCTCCTATATCAAAAGTTGTAACATTTGAACCAACTAAAGCAAACATAGCCCTAAAACTAGTTACATTTAAAGTGTTCCAATTAGATAAATCTCCTATATTAAAACTTGAAGCAGCATGTCCAGCAGAAACAAACATAGAATCCATATTTGTTACCTTTGATACATCCCAATTTGATAAATCGCCTATATCAAAAGTTGTAGCATTGTATCCAGCTCCACTACTATAAGGTCCATAAATAGTAGCAGTAAACTCTCCAAACATATTTGACATATCTGTAACATTTGAAACATCCCATTTTGACAAATTTCCAATAGACCACGTAGTAGCAGTATAACCAGTAGAGTTAAACATATTTGACATATTCGAAACTTTTGAGGTATTCCAATTAGATAAATCTAAACTTAAATTAGTAATATTATACAACATTTTTTTAAACATACTACTAATATCTGCATTGTTTCCAAAACTCCACGAAGAAATATTTAAATCAATAGAAGTAGCATAATAAGCAAAATTTTCAAACATACTACTAGCATCGGTAACACTACCTAAGTCCCACTTTGAAAGATTTCCAATAGAAATGTTAGTAGCTCCAGAACCATAATATTTTCCAACTTCACTAAACATAGAATTCATATTGGTAACATTAGAAACATTTAAATTATCAAGACCAGATATAACAATACTTTCATTATTTCCACCCATATTCTTAAACATAGATTTCATACTAATAGTATTAGAAGTATCCAAATTAGTTAACGAAACATTTGAAAGTTCTTGTAAATCCTTAAACCAATAGTCAGTAGCCAACGGTTGTATTTCACTACCAACTTCAACAGACTTTATAGTATCAAAACGCCATAATGCACTAGAAGTAAAAACATAAGAATTATTATCATTTAACGGTACATATTCTTTAACAACAGAACCATGTGTAGTAATATTATCATTTCTATTAGCAACAGGTTCATTTATTATAAGTGTTCCATCGTTATATACAACAGTTCTGCTTGATGTAAACTCAACATTACAAGTTGTATTAAAACGTACATTTTTCAAACTTAAAACATTATTTTCATATGTAGCACCTGAACAACTAATTATAGGAACATTAGTAGAATCATTAGGAATAACATTAAAAGTTACATCTGCTCCATATTCAATTTTTTTAGAAGCAACCTCCCCATCAGCAAGTCTACCATTAATCACATTAACCGTTACAGTAGGATTTTCACTATACTTAACAGTACATACTGTGTCACTAGTAATATTCCCTGTAGTTAAAACACCATTACTTAGAGTTGCAGATTGTCCATTAGTACAAGTAACTCTAGGATCACCATAACCCGTCATACCAGTTATTCCAGAAAAAGAAAGGCTACTGCCATGTTTAACAACTTTTTTGGTAGTATCAGTTATAGTACCATTTTGTACAACCACACTAACATTATATTGTTTTAATTTCCAAATAGCATATAAATCAACTGTATCCCCCTCAACAGAAGTCAAATTATGAACAATAGCTTCATCCTTATAATCAGCAGTAGTTGAATCCTTATCCTTATTCCAACCTAGAAAATCATAATTTGCTCTCTCATATATATTCTTTGCTAATTTTTTATTACTAGCACTTATAGCAGAGTTTGGCACAATAGCATCAAAATTAGAAACTTTAATATTTTTAACATATCCTCTATCTAAACCATAATTTCCTGAACCATCCTTTTTATAAGTGAATTCTATAACATAACTACCAGCTTCTAAATTTTTAGTAATAGTTCTATATGAAAGATTACTTTCAGTATCCGACGTGTTATAACCACCTATCTTAGTACTTGTTCCTGTTTCTGATAAGGCTGTTCCATCTTTATATATTGTATAGTATAAGTAATCAAAACTTGCACTTTCACTAGATACTGCCCATTCAAATGATATATCACTAGATTCTGTTAACGTAAATTCATCACTTTTTATTGAACTGGTAGACCCAGAAACATGATAATTTCCGCTTCTATAAACACCATCATTAAGTTCCCAATGATTATCTTCAGAAGTCAGAACTAACGACTTGCTTTCCATTAAATATCCACCATTTGCATTATATCTAATAGTATAATTAACATCTTTTTCCCAAATGGCATATAAAATTATTAATTCGTTATTTTCTTTTGTAAGATTATCTACTTCTTGTTCATCTGCATAAAGTGCTGCATTAGCATCTTTATTTGTATTCCATCCAATAAAGGTATATCCTGACTTTGTAAATGTATTCTTTGTTAATTTTTTATTTTCGCCATAACTATATGAAACATTAGCCATAGAGCCATTTCCACCATTACTATCATATTTGACTGTATATGTATTCGCTTTCCATACTGCATATAATGTAACTGTCTCTCCAGATTCTCCTATATTACTTACTTCTTGTTCATCCGTATAAAGTGCTACACTAGCATTTTTATCTGTATTCCAACCAACAAAAGTATAACCTTCCTTTGTAAATGTATTCTTTGCTAACCTTTTACTTTCTCCATAACCATGTGAAACATTAGACATAGAACCATTTCCACCATTACTATCATACTTAATAGTATAAGTATTACTTCTCCATACTGCATATAAGGTAATATTACCACTTAAACCACTTACTTCTTGTTCATCTGTATAAAGTGCTGCATTAGCATCTTTATTTGTATTCCAACCAATAAATGTATATCCATCTTTTGTAAACTTATTTTTAGTAAGTTTTATACTATTTCCATAATTATATGAACTTTCTCCTACAAAACCATTACCACCATTACTATCATATTTAATAGTATAAGTATTACTTTTCCATACTGCATATAAAGTTACTATATCTCCTTCTCCTCCAAGATCTTTTACTTTAGCTTCATTTGTATAAGTAACTTCTCCACCTTTACTAGTACTCCATCCTATAAAGGTATAATTTTCTTTACTAAATTTATTATTAGAAAGTTTTACATCTGTAGCAAGTTTAAACACACTATCATCCATACTTCCTGTTCCACCATTACTATCATACTTAACAGTATATGTTTTTCCTTGCCACACTGCATATAATGTAACTTTACCATCATAAGCATCATTAAGTGTTACTTCTTCTCCTGCTTTATAACTAGCACTACTAGCACTTTTTTTAGTACTCCATCCTAAAAACTTATATCCAGCTTTAACAGGAACTGTACTACTAATTGTTACTTTGTCTCCTACTTTAAATGTACTATCAGTTATACTTCCTGTTCCACCATCTAAATTATATACTAAACTATATGTTTGATTCTTATCTTGCTCTTTTTGATTAGTACTTACTCCTACTCTAAATTTATATTGTTTTCCTTCTAAACTAAATACATCAACATTTTCATCAATCCATACTTTTAATTTATATTTAGTACTTATTTCATTATTACTTTTACTATGTCTATGTACTTTAGTAAATAACTTATAATTACTTAAATCACTAACTTTTGTAGGCTTTAAAACTGTATTACCATTAAAATCCTCTACATATACTTTAATATCACTATCACTTAAAGCAGTCTTATCAGAATCAATAGATAACTTTTCTAAATTAATATCATAACTAACATCTGTATCCATTAAAGCTTTAGATTTAACCTCAAAATCAAATACATTACCAGTACCACTTTGTTTAATACCATCTTCATCTTTCATAGGTACACCATTATCTATACTAATAACCTCATTATTACTTTCTAAAAACCTAAGTGATAAATCTGGAGATGATAAAACATTCTCCTCAGTTCCACTGTAACTATAATGCCATATGGCAAAAGATGCTCCCACTACTAAAAGAACTATAGCAAACAACATAATTAATATCTTAGACTTAGATTTTTTCTTATTTTCCATAATCAAACTCCTTACAGTATTCTATTCTCTATATAAATAATAACATTTTCATGAAAAAAAGACAAGAATATTCTTATCTATTATCTGTATTTTTTCACTCTACTGAAAACTTTACTCATTTTCACAAAGTTTTTTCACTTTACTGAAAATTTTACTCATTTTTACAAAGTTTTTTCACTACTTAATTTTAATAACTTTAAAAACTTGTCTTTTAATCCTATTTATTTCTCTATACATAGCACAAGATTCTTTATCATTAATATCAAACTCTATTTTTTTATTATAATCATTATCTCCAAAAGAACTACTACTACAAATACTTTTCTTTAAATAATACATAGTCTTTCTATAATTTAGTATATCATCTGGAGACATATTCTTTAAACTACTTATAACCTCACTTATAGGAACTAAATATTTTTCATTATAACTAAGACTTTTTGTATTTAAAAAATCATTACTTGAAGCATAAATAATTTCTTCATTTGAAACAATATCAATAAGCTTATTATTTATTTCTTCTACATATACAGGAAAATCAGGAATACTTCCTGATTCATCTTTATTTAATACTACTCTATAATACTTACTTTTCATTAGTATTATCCTCAAGTACTGCTTTTATTCTTCTTACACCACTAGAAGATGATTCTTCTTTTTTTATTTTAAAATGTCCTAGTTCTTTAGTACTATTAACATGAGGTCCGCCACATACTTCTACTGAATAATCTCCAATAGAATATACTTTTACTTCATCACCATATCTATCAATAAACATAGCTTCTGCTCCACTATTAATAGCATCTTCTTTACTTACAATTTTATAAGTAACGACTAAATCTTCTTTTATTTTATCATTAACTATATCTTCAACTTTCTTTAAATCTTCTTTAGATACTTTTTCAGGATGAGAAAAATCAAATCTAAGTCTTTCTTCTGTAATATTAGAACCTTTTTGATGAACATGTTCTCCAAGTACATCCTTTAAAGCTCTGTTAAGTAAATGAGTTGCAGTATGGTATTTAGTTTCCATCATACCATCTGACTTTAAACCACCTTTAAACTTAGCTTCTGCACCTTTTCTAGATTTTTCTTGATGGAGTTTAAATAGTTCTTTAAATCCATCCATATCAGTACTCATTCCATGTTCTAAAGCAATTTCATTAGTAACCTCTGGGGGAAAACCATATGTATCATAAAGTTTAAATACTACTTCTTTAGAAATATTATCAGAAGCCTTACTAATTTCTTCATTAAGTTTTTTAAGTCCTTTAGTTAAAGTTCTTTCAAACTTAGAGGCTTCTTCTAAAACAACAGATAGAATACTTATACTATCGATAGAGCCCATTTGATTTTCTAAGTCCTTAAGAACAGCTTTTGTAATGTCTTCTACTAAAGCAAAACTAATATCAAGTTTACGCATATGTCTAAGAGCTCTTCTAATTAATCTTCTTAAAATATAACCTTGATCAACATTACTAGGTCTAACTCCATCACTGATTAACATACAAGAAGATCTGATGTGATCCGCTACTATTCTTTTGCTAGATAATATATCTTTACCACTAATATCATTAATTTTACTCATAGTATTATAGAATACATCAGTATCATAAACACTATCTTTATTTTGAGATACAGTAACAATTCTCTCAAGTCCCATACCAGTATCAACATTTTTTTGTTTTAATGGAACAAGACTAGAACTGGTCTTATTATACTCCATAAATACATTATTCCAAATCTCCATGTATTTACCACAACTACAAGCTGGACTACAAGAATCACTACACTTATCACCATCAAAAATATAAAATATTTCTGTATCTGGACCACATGGTCCTTCTTCTCCAGCACACCACCAATTATGTTCTTTTCCTAAATAAAATATATTTTCTTTTTTAATACCAAGTTCTTCCCACTTTTTAGCACTAACATCATCACGAGGAACTTCATCATCACCACAAAATACTGTAACAGCAAGCTTATCAATAGGAATCATTAAATGTTTAGTCAAAAACTCAAAACTATATTCAATAGATTCATTTTTAAAATAATCTCCTAAACTCCAATTACCAAGCATTTCAAAAAAAGTAAGATGAGACTTATCTCCAACATCCTCTATATCAACAGTCCTAAGACACTTTTGTGAATCAACAAGTCTAGTACCACTAGGATGTTTATCACCAAGTAAATAAGGAACAAGTGGTTGCATGCCTGCAATTGTAAATAAAACAGACCCATCACCATCAGGTACTAAAGAAGCACTCTTTATTTCAGTATGTCCCTTACTTTTAAAAAAATCTATATATTCTCTTTTAAGCTTATTAACTTTAAACTCCTTCATCCAAATCACCTATTTCTTTTAAAATATTCTTAGCACAAACACTAAGTTCCTCTAAAGAACCATTATTATCAACATAATAATCAAATCCCTTATAATCATCTAAAATAGTCTCAGAAATATGATGTTTTTGATTAGCACTTAATTCATCACTTTCTCTATTCATTTTTATTGAGACAACACTAGAAAATGCCTCTCTAGTCTTTTCAATTTCTACTGGAAAACGAATATCGGAAACTATGAAAGTATCATAAAAATAAGAAAGAATCTTTATATCTTGAATAAGTCTATCAACATGAAAATTAGGATCAATCTTCTCTCTAATAATCTCTGTTCCAAGCTTATTAAGTAAATCACGAGGTTTGGTTTCTTCTCTTCCATCCCATCCAAAATACTTCATAGCATAATACTTTATATATTGTCCAACTTGAATACGACAAACTTTTTTTCCTGTACTTTCTAATTCATTCATAATAATTTCAGCCATAGTGTCTTTGCCACTTCTAGCCTTACCACCAATTAATATAACTTCCATTACTCTTCACTCCTAAATTCACCATTTACTATTCTATCTTTGATTTTATACTTATTTTCAATATACATAATAATAACTTTCATACAAGCAATACAAGGAGTAGCAATAATCATACCAAGCATTCCGAAGAAATAACCAAAAACAAGTAAACCAATCATAATAGTAACTGGATGAAGTTTCATAGTCTTACCCATAATAATAGGTTGTAAAACAATACCATCAATTTGTTGAGATATAAAACATATAACAATAGTAAGAATTCCTACTAAAGGAGAAACTGTAAAACCAACTATCGCTGCGATAGCACCACCAACCCAAGGTCCAATATATGGAATAATATTAGTAATTCCACAAATAAGACCAAATAACATTGGAGAAGGAAGTCCAACAATTGCAAATAAAATACTAGTTATTAAAAATACTATAAAAGATATTAGAAGTGTCCCTTGTACAAAATCCTTACAAGTTGCATCTAAATCACGAACAAGTTTTCTTATAGTGTTTTTATGTTTTTTAGGCATAATATTAAATATTTTCTTCATACCATCAAAATCAATAAGTAAATAGAAACCAACTATTAGTCCTAAAATAACAGACCAAATACTAGAAACAACACTGCTAACACCACCAATAATCATACCAGGAAGCTTAGTAGTTAAATCAGCTCCAAATGATTCTAAAGTATCATAAATCTTAGTCTCAACAGCATTAAAATCAAAACCAGTAGAATTAAGTTTAACAAAACTCTCATGAATAAAATTAGTAACCTGTAATACCAAAGAAGGAAGAATATCAATAAATTCATTAATTTGTTTATATAGCATTGGAATCATAAATTTAATTACAAGAAATACAATAACTAAAAACATAACAAATACAAATGCTGAACCAAGTCCCCTCTTAACACCTTTTTTATTAAGAAAAGTAACTGCTGGATTTAAAAGCCACGCAATAACAAAACCAATAAAAAATGGTGCAGCAACACTTAAAATATTAAGAATAGTTCTAAAAACATTAAACTTATCAAATAAAACTGCTGCGATTAAAATACAAGATAAAATAACAACAATAAATAATACTTTAAGTATTTTCTTACTTAAAACAATCACACTATTTAAATTTTCAATATCAATTTCTTTTTTCTTTTTCACATTAATCACCACTTTTATTGTACCAAAAAACAAACCAAAAAAAAAGAGAAAAAAACTATTTTCTATTACAGAAGGTCCCCACTTAATCGTGGAGACCTTATTTTATAATTGATCGTCGTTTGCTGCGCGTCTAAATACATCAAAGATATTTGGTTTGTTATCATTTGATGAGGCTATGTTATTTAAACCATTATTTATTTCTGGAATAGCATTTACTGGTTCTCTTTGTGGTTGATTTACTCCAAAGGTTGTTCTTCCATTAAAGCGTAATGAATCTTTTTCTGAGTTTAGATATAGTGAATCTAAATCTTTTGCTCCAGTTAGACTCTTTAGTTCTGCATCGTTTTCTCTAAGTACTTCATCATGGCGATTTACTTCTTTTAATGTTTGGTAATTCTTTTTGATGAATTCTAGTAGTTGTTTTTTACATGATGAGTAATCTTCTCTTGCTTTTTGTTCTGCTTTTCCTAAAGATTCTTTTCTTTCTTCTCCGGCTTTTTCAGCACGTATTTTTTCTTCTAAATCTTTTCTATATGAAGCAAAGTAGTCTTCTATGCTACTTAGTAATGTTTTTGTTCTTTGTTCGTCTTTGAATTTTGCAAAGAATTCCATTTGCCAAGTATTCATACCATTTAAGACTTTTTGAATATCTTTCTTTTCTTCTTTAATTGTGTTGCCACGTTCTGATTCTTGTGAATATTCTCTTGTAATATCATCAATTTTATCTTTTTGATCTTTTATTTTTTTTCTTATAGCGTTGTATTGATTAGCAAGATTTTCTTTGAAGTTGGATGCTTCTTGAGAGAAGTCGGCTTTTTCTAGTTCTGCTCTAAACATTTCTTCTGTTATTACTTCTTCTTCAGCTTTTTCTGATGCTTTTTTTTCTATTTTTTCTGTTTCTCTTACTGATCTGTGTCCTTTGTATGTGCTTTCTAGATCTTTTATATGTTTTAAATCAATTATTTCTTCTTCTTTTATAGCATTATATGCTGGTACTTCTGTTTTTTCTTCTTTTGCTGGTGATGTATATTCTTTTTCTAAGTTACTATCTATATTTGTTTTAGGTATATCAAATCCGAAAGATATATCTTCTTTTATGGTGCTTTCTACTTTTGGTTCTACTACTTTTCCAGCTTTTAAAATATTACTAAAATCATGTGAACGAGTTTTTAATTTTTTAGCAGGATTTATTTGTTCTACGGATGTTGCTAACTCATTATTATTAATTATTTTGAAATTTTCCATTTTACCCCTCCTTAAGCTTCTCTTTTTGCTAGTTCACGTAATACATCTTTTATTCTAGCCCATTCTTCGTCAGTAGATACACCAAGGAATCTTGTTCCATGGATATCTGTTACTACTTCTGTAACATAAATTGTAATGTTACCATTTTGGTCTTTTTCATTTTTTGTATATATTACATAACGTTTTTTTGTATCATTAAATTCGAAACTAACTACTTCTTCAACTTCTTCAAATGTTCCATCTAATTTATTGATTCTTAAGGTTTTTTTATTCTCTTCCATATTAGGCCTCCTTATTATATAAATACTATATCATAAAAAAAGTTAAGTTTCAACAAATTTTTATCTTTTTCTTGGAACAAATTTATGTTTTTTAGCAAATTAAAAGCGAATATTACTCGCTTTTTGATTCATGATTATTTGATGATAGGAATGTTATTCTTTCTGCAATTACTTCTAGCTTGTATTTGGTTTCATCATCTTTTTCATATACTTTGGATTCTATTCTTCCTTTTACACCGATTATATCACCTTTTTTGCAATATTCTTTGGTGTTGGTAGCCATCATTTTCCATAGTGTGCATCCAATAAAGTCTGTCTCGTATTCTCCGTTTACGTTTTTATAACTTCTTGGCACTGCAATGGTTATGTATGAGTATGATGTGCCATTTTTGGCTTTTCTTATTTCTGGATCTTTTACTAATCTTCCAACCAATATTATTTGATTTAGCATCTTTTTCACCTCCTTAGTTACACTATAAAGAAAGTTTTTGTAAGATTCAAATCGTGCTTTTTGTGTTTTGGTTGGCTTTTTTTCTCCTAAATGAAAAAATTCCACTTAGGGAATCTTTCTTTTTGTTATATAGATATAGTTTTAATTGTTATGTTTGATAGTTTTTTATTTTTTTTGATATTTTTGTTTTATTTTACATTTATTAGTCTTTTTAAAGATTTTGTTTTAGTAATTGATTTAATTCTACGGCATATTCCATTGGTAATTCTTTTTTGAATTCGTCTGTGAAGCCTAGGACTATTAAGTCTGTTGCTTGATCTTTTGTAAGGCCTCTTGACATTAGATAGAATAGTTTTTCTTCTGATATTTTTGATACTGTTGCTTCGTGTTCTATGTTACTTTTTTTGTTTTTTACTGTATTAATGGGATAGGCATCACTACTGGATGATTTATCTAGAATTAGGGTATCACATTTTACTATACTGCTTGAGTTTGTTGCTTCTTTTTCTATACGGACTTCTCCTCGGAAGTCTGCTTTTCCGGAAAGTGATGCTATGCTTTTAGAAATTATGTTGCTTGTTGTGTTTTTTCCTAGGTGAATCATTCTAGCACCACTATCTTGGTGTTGATCTTTTTTGGCAACGCTTATGGTTATGCAAGTTCCTTTGGAGTTATCTCCTTTTAGTACGCAGCAAGGGTATTTCATTGTTTTATGTGATCCTATGTTACCATCTATCCACTCCATGGTACCATTTTCTTCGACTAAGGCTCTTTTCGTTACTAGATTGTAGACGTTAGTGGCCCAGTTTTGGATTGTTGAGTATCTACAAGTACTGTTTTTTCCTACGTAGATTTCTACTACTGCGGCATGAAGATTTGAGGTTGAGTAACTTTTTGCAGTACATCCTTCAACGTAATGGAGACTACTGTTATCGTCTACTATAATAAGGGTTCTTTCAAATTGTCCTAGATCTTTACTACTTATTCTAAAGTAACTTTGTAGGGGTCTGTTTAGTTTGGTATTTGGGGGTATGTAGATGAAACTACCTCCTGAGAATACTGCACCATTTAGGGCTGTGAATTTGTTTTCGTTTGGTTTTACTATTTTACTAAAATATTTATCGATTAAATCTCTATGATTTATGAATGCGTTTTCTATTGATGTGAAGATAACTTTTTTTTCTTCTAGTTCTTTTAACATGTTGTGATAGATAACTTCACTTTGGTATTGGACTCCTATTCCATCAAGATATTTTTCTGATGAGATTACTCCTAGACTAGTTAGTTCATCTTTGGTGTTGTTTGTGATATTGTTCCAGTTATCTGTTAGGTTATCTTCTCTTGTTTGGTAGTAATTTATGTTATCAAAATCAAGGTTTATTGTTGGACCGAATTTTGGTAAAGGTGTTTCTTTAAATAATTTGTAACAATTTAATCGATAGTTTAAGGTTTTATTATCTTCACCTTTAAATTTTGATATTTGTTTTATTTTTTCTTCGTTTAATCCTTTAATTTTCATCTTCTAACCTTTTTATTAACCTTTCTATAGCCTTACCTGGTAAAAGTGCACAATTTTTTCTATTTGGTTGGAGATATATTTCGTCGTAAACATTTAGTTCTCCTAGTAAATTACTATCATAGGGCTGTTCGTTTATCATATTTTTATAGTTTTCTAGAAGTTTTTTTGCTTCTTCTATTGTTTTTCCTACTAGTTTTTTTAGCATAATAGAGGTTGCGCTTGTTGATATGGCACAGGCTTCTCCGTTAAAGTATACGTCTTTTATGATGTTTTGTTCTATTTTGAAATATATGTCTAAGTTATCTATACATGATTCGTTATTGGTGTTTATTTTGATGAATGTTTTATCGTTTATATCTTGTTTATGATAAGGGTTTTGATAACCATCTAAGATTATTTCTCTTTTTAGTTCTTTGTTCATTATATCACCACTTCGAATATATTTTTTGAGTCTTTTAGGACTGATATTAGTTTGTCTATTTCTTCTTTTGTGTTATAAAGGTAGAATGATATGCGACAGGTATTTTTTATACCTAATTCGTCTTTTAATAGTTTTGCACAGTGATTGCCTGCTCTTACACAGATGTTGTAATGATCTAGGTATATGGCTGTGTCTTGTGGAAATACTCCTTTTACGTTAAAGAGGATGTTTCCTGATTCGCTGTTTTTGTTTAGAATTTCTATGTTATCTATTTTAGATAGTTCTTCTAGGAGATATTTTCTTAATTCGTTATCGTGTTTTTCGATATTTTTTAGTCCTACTTTGTTTAGGTAAAGTATAGCTTCTCTTAATCCTAGTACTCCTTCGATGTTTTGGGTTCCGGCTTCGAATTTGGTTGGTATATCTTTATATTCGGTATCACCAGTGCTTTCGAAGAAGTTGTTCATTCCACCACCAAAGTTCATTGGTCTCATTTGTTTTAGGAGTTTTTCTTTTCCGTAAAGAACTCCTATTCCGGTTGGTCCTAGCATTTTGTGTCCTGAAAAGGCTAGGAAGTCTATGTTCATATCATTTACATCTATTTTTTTATGTCCAGCGCTTTGGGCAGCGTCTACTACAAAGTAAATGTTTTTGTCGTATAAAATTTTTCCTATTTCTTTTAGGTTTCTTTCGTCTCCGACTGTATTTGTTACATGGGCAAGAGATACTAATTTTGTTTTTGGAGTTATCATTTTTTCTAGGGTATTTGTTTGTAGTTTTAGATTTTTATCTAGGGGTATATAATTTATTTTGATACCTATATCGTTAGCTAGTTCTATCCAAGGTAAGACGTTTGAGGCGTGTTCTGTTTTTGATATTAGGACTTCGTCTCCTGGTTTTAGGATGTATCTAGCAAAGCAAGAGGCAACCATGTTTAGGGAGTTTGTGGCTCCGCTTGTGAATACTATTTCTCTGCTGGTGTTTGCGTTTATGAAGTCTTTTATTATTTCTCTTGTTTCTTCATAGAGCATATCTACTTTTAAACTTGTTTTGTAGTCTCCCCTGTGGGCATTTGAAGTATATTTTGTGTAGTAATCATTAATAGCCTCTAGTACTTCTTTTGGTTTAAAGGTGGTGGCACTATTGTCAAAGTAAATTAGATTGTTTTGTAACATGGGAAAATCTTCTCTGTTCATTTTATCACCTCCAATATTTTTTTAAGATTTCTAAGATAACGTTTTTTTCTCTAAATGTGATTTTCATTGGTCCTATTAAGAAGGATTTAGCGAGTAATTTTTTACATGAATTTTTATCTAGTCCTCTGGTTGCTAGATAAAATAGATCTTCGTTTTTAAATTCTCCAATATAAGCGGAATGATTTGCTATGACATCATCTATGTCAACTAGTAGGTTTGGTTTTATTTGGGCTTCTCCATCTTCTATGATTATTTTACTGTCTTGACTTGTTTCTACTCCGATACTTGAGTCTGGTACTACGGCATTAACTGTGAAGTTTAGTTTGCTTTTTAGATTAAATCCGTGGCTTACTATATTACTTGTTATGTTGTTTGCTAGATGATTTACGCTTATTTTATAGTTATTGTCTATTTCGTTTATGGTGCTGTAGGCATAATCAAGTTTTAGATTATCTTGGTTTAAATTTATTACGGCATCTAGGCTACTATTTATGGAGAAGATGTTAAGTATTAGGTTGTGTTTTGTGTTTACTTTGATATTAAGCTTTGAAGAAGATATGTATGTGAATATGTTACTGTTATTTGTTATTGTTATATTTAATTTGCAATTGCTGTTTTTGATGAATAACCATGTGTCTTTTTCTATTTTTATATTTTGTTCTTGGTTTGTTATATCTTCTACCTGTATTTTATTCATGAATTTTTTCCTCGCTTATTTGATATTCACTATTTTCAAAGATTTTATAGCCTTTTTCTTCTATTTCTTGGGCAAGTGTATAGTCTCCTGTTTTTACTATTTTTCCGTTTATTATGACATGGATGTAGTCTGGTTTTAGGTATTCTAGGATGCGGTTATAGTGAGTAATTAGGAGAATTGAAGCTTTTGAGGCGTTTTTGTATTCTAGAACGTTATCACAAACTAGTTTTAGACTATCTACGTCTAGTCCTGAATCTAATTCGTCGAGGATTAGAAATTTTGGTTTTAGAGTTTTCATGCTGATTATTTCATTTTTTTTACGTTCTCCTCCGGAAAAGTTTTCGTTTATTGAACGGTGCATCATGTCTTTTGAGAAGTTTAAATCACTGTAGTTTTTTTCTAATATTTTTATAAATTCGTATAGTCCGATTGGTTCTTTTCTTGTTTGGTTAAGGGCCATTCTTAAGAATTCTTGGTTACTTACTCCTTCGATGCTTATAGGATTTTGGAATGATAGAAAAATGCCTAGTCTTGCTCTTTCATCTGTTGTTAGATTTAGTACTGAACTTCCGTTTACTAGTATGTCTCCACTTTCTACTTGGTATTCTGGACTTCCCATAATTACTTTTGAAAGTGTTGATTTTCCTACTCCATTTGGTCCCATAATTACGTGTGTTTCGTTTTCTTTTATACTTAAATTAAATTTATTTAAAACTATTTTTTTATTAACTGAAACAGTTAAGTCTTTTATTTCAATGTTCATAAAAAATCACCAACTATATTTTAGCACTAATTCCTTTATTTAACAATATAATTAATTCGACTAAATGTTGCAAATAGCGTTTAATTTTGAAAATATTTATTATATAATGGTTATGAGAGGTGATTTTAATGAATGAATGTTTATTTTGTAAGATTGTTAAAGGAGAAATTCCTTCGTATAAGGTTTATGAGGATGAGAATACTTTAGCGTTTTTAGATATTAATCCTGAGGGATTGGGTCATACTTTAGTTGTACCTAAGAAACATTTTAATAATTATGAGGATATTGATTTGGAGACAATTAGGTATGTAAATGAGACTGGTAAGATTGTATTTGATAAGATTATGAAAGGATTAAACCCTGATGGAATAAGACTTGTTCAAAATAATGGTATTATACAAGATGTTTTGCATTATCATTTGCATTTGGTTCCTGTTTATAAGAGTGATAGAGAAAACAAAGATGACTTTGAAAAGGTTCTTGAAATGTTGAAATAAGATCAGTAATGATTTTATTTTTTTGTCAAAAAAAAGAATAGATCCTTGTCTATTCATCGAAAAAGTCATCGAAAAATTGATCATCTGTAACAGCATATTTTGAAACTTCAGAATCTTTGACTTGTCCTGCTTTTTGCATTTCAGTGGTACTACTTTTGTGAGGAATACCATTTATTTCTGGTGCAACGCTATTATGTACTGTTATGTTATGATTTTCATGTTCCATTGCTTTATCAATTTTGTCCATAAATCCTGTGAACATAGTTGGAGCAATATCTCCGACAGAATCGTTTCTTTTTTGTTTTTCTTCTACTAATTCTTTATCTGTTTTTTGTTCTTTTGCTTGTTGCACTTCTTCATTAACTTTTTTTTCTTCAAGTGCTTTCTTTTGTGCTTGTTCTTTTTTTCTTTTTTCTTCTTCCTCTTTTTCTTCTTTTTCTAGTTCTGCTATTTTGGCGTCTATTTTTTTGACTAGGTCGTCTACGTTTAATCCACCATTTCCAAGAGGATTTTGAGGCATTTGATTGTTTGCATCATTAGGTACGCTGTGCTTTAATGCTTCGAAAGGATTAGGTCCGTTAAATACTGGAGAGGCTCCTGGACTCATTCCTCCGGCGTTTTCAATCATATTTGATAGATTAGCAGCCTTTTTTTCTTTGATAAATGCTTTTATATCAAATACTTTTACTGGCCTTTTTTGTCTTTCTATAAATGGATCAGCGTCTCCTTTTTTTATTCCCCAATCGATTTCAAAGTTTGGTTTTAGTCTTGTTTTATAAGGATTTAGTCTGATTCTTTTTACTACTGCTTCGAATTGTTTCATTCTTTGGAGGTCTGCCACTGTAGCAAGGGGTCTTGTTTCTTCTCTTTCTTTGTCCCCTTTTCCAACTTTTACCATTTTATCTCCACAAAGTTCACTTATTTCTTTTAGTGCCGCTAGTTCTGTAGTAAGTAAGTATAACATGTTGTTACAGTTACTACGGATTGTTTGAGCATCATCTTTACCATATACCGAATCTAGTTGGGCAAAGTTTTGAATGATCATGGTAAATCTAATGAGTCTTGAACGAGCGGCAGTTATCATTGTTGTTATGTCTTTAAGTGGTGGCATGTTGGCAAACTCATCTAGGATGAAATTTGTTCTTACAGGAAGTTGTCCTTTTGGGGTATTTTGTGCAACGTCAATTAAGGCTTCGTAACATTGTTTTATGAAGATTGTTGCTAAGGCATGATATGTTTTCTTTTCATCTTGGATAATCATAAATACTGCGGTTTTTTGTTTACCAATTGAATCTATATCAAAATCGTTTTGTGAAAGCATTTCTGATAGGTTTTCACGTGATGAAAATAAACGTATTTTTTGTCTAAATGTTGATAGGATTGATCCTTTGGTTTCTTCTGGGGCAAATATTGTTCCTGAGGCACAGGTATAGGCTGCTCCACCTGGGTCTTTGCTATTAAAGTATTCTTTTATGTAGGTGCTTCTTGCACCATATTTTTCTTCTCCAGTTGTGGTCATAAGCGAGATACTATTGATATTAATTTCTTCTTCTTTGGCATCTTCGAAAAGTCCTAGAGATAATCCTGCGAAGTAATCGGCAGAGGTTTTTTCCCAGAACGGATCTTTATTAGCACTTGATTCTTCATATAGGATGTTTGCTGCTAGGTCGTCTAGAAGTTCCATGGCTTTATCTGTATTGCCACTTTTGTATAATTTGTATGGTAAGTGAAGTGGGTTCCAGGTATTACCTCTTTGAGGATCACGGAAGTTTAATATTAATATTTGATAGCCTTTTTCTTTTAAGAGACTACAACTTTCTCTGTATATTTCACCCTTGGGATCGGTTACAATCATTGACTCACCTTTTTTGGCAAGTATTTTTACAAGAGGATGAATGATACATTGTGTTTTACCTGTACCAGTAGACCCGATTACTAGGTTATGACTTTCTCCGTCATCAACCCACATTTTATTACCATTATTAATTATTGGAAAACCTGCGTGTTCATATTCTTCTGATTGAACATCAAGTTCTGATAGGTCTTTTTTCATTTCTTTATCTGTACACCATCTTGAAAATCCTTTTTCGTCTTTGGCTCCGGATACGAATCCAAAACCTTTTTCTTGATCAAAGAAATAGTTTTTTACGGTTGCAAATAAGAAAATCATTGCGAAGGCATAAAAAACAAGCACTGCTGCAAAGTTGTGAATTATTGCAGTAAATGGATTAAGCCCAGCAAAGGTTCCCATGGTAGCAAATGAATGAATATTATTTACTAGGATGGAAACAACTATTAAAAGTAATAAAGCAAATAGTCCAAAAATCATCCAATCTTGGGCAGTAGCCTTAAATTTAAGTTTCATTTTTATGCCTCCTTATGTTATATATTATAGTCCTCCACCTGAACCAAATGAATCAAGTTCTTCTGGAGTAACAATTACTCTGATACGCATTCTACGACTACCACATACAAATAGTGCTTCACCTTGTGAGTAACGTTTAATACTTTCTCTTTCGTTATCATTTAAATCTATTAGTAGTGATAGGTCTTCTACTGCTTGTTTTTTAAGTCCCATAACTAAGTAGTATGAAGCATTGTCAAAGATTGCTTTACCTTGAGTGATAACTGCTTGTGGTGTGAAATCACTTGGTTGTTGAGTAATTATTATGTTACCTGTGTTATATTTACGAGATCTTCTTTGGATTTGTGCTAGGAAGTCTGCCCCTAGAACGTTCCCTCCAGATAGTAAAACGTGAGCTTCATCTACCATAAGTACAGTATTTTGAGAAGCATCTAAACATAGGCTCCATGCGTATTTAAGTACGTTGAATAATAAAGCATTTCTAATATTTACATCTGTGTTCATAAGTTCACGAATGTTAAATACTATGAAGTTACTACGTGGTGCTATGGTTGTTTTACCATTGAAATAGAATCTAAGTTCATTGGTAAGTGGTCTTATTTTAAGTTCTAGTCTTTCCATTATATCTCTTTCGTGAGTCATGTCTGTCATAGAGGTTAATTTACCTTTTATGGTTGTGTATACATCATCAAAGGTTGGGTAATTTGCACTTGTAAATTGAGAAAAATCTGTGTTAAATCCTATACCGAATCTTTGATATGTTTCTTGAGTAAGTTCTATAAATAAGTTAAGAACATCTTCTTCAATTGATGGATCGTAATACTTCATAAATGCTTTTAGAAATTGAAGAGTTTTTGTTAGAACTGTGTAACCTAATCCTTGTCTTATTTCATCTTCATCTGCATCTATTAAAACTTCAAATGGATTTATAAGTCCAAATTCTCCACCTTTTCCAAGGTCGATAGTGTCTCCTCCGACTGATTCAACCATTTCTTTTAATTCGTTTTCTGGATCGATTGCTACTATTTTATAACCATTTCTAATAGCAGTTCTAAGCATTAATTTTGCAGCAGTACTTTTTCCGGAACCAGAAGTACCTAAAATAATCATATTGGCATTAACACGATTATGTTCTTTTCTTGTTTGATATAAGAATTGATTAAACATAACTACCCCACCAGAAAAGTCTGTACCAAGTAATACAGAAGGACCTGGATCTTTTATACTATCGAATATATATGGATACATACCAGCCATTGTAGGACTTGGCATTATTGTTCCTATTCTTTCTTCTATTTCTTGTTTTGGAAAAACTGGTATTATAGATTTTAAAACTTGTTCTTGTTCAAATCTAAGTGGTAGTGCTTTTAATTGCATAGCATCTAAATAGTTTTTGATTTGAACTTTTTTAAGATCAAGATCTTCTTTAGAATCACTTGATATAACTATGTGCATTTGAAAGTCAAAGGTTTTACTTTGAGCTGCTGCTAGTTGTTGAATAAATGATTCTAATGTTTCATAATCTTGTCTAATACTTTCTTGATATGTTGCATCTTTTTCTTCTTGATATCTGATTTTCATTGAAGCAAGTTCTTTATTAAGCATTTTTGTTAAAGTAGAGAATGGAACAGGAATGTGTTTTATAACAATTTTAACTCCTGGCATGTTAGTTATGTTAGATAGGAAACCTACTCCAACATATCTTGGGTATCCTACTACTGATAAAATAGTCATATATTTATCACTAGCTACTATCATGCTACTGTTTGTAAAATCAAGCCCCTTAGGAGCAACTTCACTTTTGAAAAAACTCATAATGGCATTACACCTCCTGATTCATACTTTCTTCCTCCATTAAGGAAATTATCTATAATAAGTCTTAAATCATCATTAGTTGTTTGACTTGCTACAAGACCTGCTCCTGCTAGATTGTTAATCATATTACGAAGCTTCTTTTGCATCATTTCGCCATTTTTTTCTTTGAATAATAAGAAATATTCAGTATCAACAACATCATTATTAATGAAATAATCACCTTTATTCATATCTTGAGAAATAAGTTTACGAATACGTTGATCTTGAGTTTTATTATATAGAACTTGAAGTTCTGCTTGATAAACAGCAATGTCTACTGGACGATCTGCTACAACAAGCCAAAACTCAAAATCGATAGTGTTGTAAAAGTTCATAAGACCTATTAAAGCATTATCCATGGATGATTGATCTAAGATAAAGATATTTCTTGGTTGAACTTTTACTCCTGTAATCATTTCATTTTTATTATTATACATAACACCATTGCTAATAGCCTTAAGAGGAAGCCAGTTTTCTGTGTACTTAGGATTTCTTTGAGCACTTTTAGACATGACTTTCCCTCTTGGCTCATTTCTATTAATAGGATTTTGATTTGTTTGTCCACTGATTGGACCTTGATTAATTTGATTGTTCATCATCTGATTGTTCATATTGATAACACCAACCTCTCCATACATATTTTCTTCTATTTACAAAGTAAAACTTATACATTTCATGAAAGAATACTCTAGTGTTGTGGTAATTGAATATGGGGAATACTAGGAAACCAGCAATTAACGCCGGTGTTATAGCAAGAATCATCCCCCATATTGTATTGATTGGTAATATAAGAAAAAGAATAAATGAAATAAGTATACCAACAAGAAGAATTATTAAATCAATTGGTTTAAAAAAACCAAATATTAAACCTTGTTTTTTACTATTTGCAGGTACTAAGTAATTATAATCCATATAGTATCACATCCTTTTTATTATTTATCACCAATATATTTTTGTATTTTAAGAGCTTCTGCATTTTGTGCTTCAATTGAGTTATATGCACTAGTTCCAGAATCTTTAGATGTTTTAATAGTTTTGTTATTATATGTTGCACCGGATGGTATATTGACCACATTAACTCCAGCTGCTTTGGCTTCTGAGATTGATTGTTGTGCTTGGCTAACAATTTTAATAGTAGTTTGATCATTATTAGCAATATTTGTATTGAGTCTTTCAGCAACCCCGTAGTCTTCAAGTGCTGCTATTCTTTCATTTTGAAATGATTGTGCATCATCCAAAGTACGGCGATTTCCATCAGATGTGAACGCAGCCATTTCTCCAAATGTGTTAACTTTGGTAACATCATCCATAGAATCCCAATCACTTACAGATAGTCCTGCTAAATTACTTTGTCTGATTTTTTCCTTTTTCCAATCAATGACTTCATCTTTAGTTGTAACATCAAATTTTCCATTTTTATCTTTTATAGGTACAGCCTCTCCTTTTTCATTTTTACTAACTGCTCCAACACTGATAAGTGCACCTTTTTTGTTAAGTTCATCTACACCATGCTTTTTCAACTTTTCTACACCTTCAATTGCACTGTCTGCAAGTTTCATTTGCTCAGCTGCTTTTTTACCAGATGGCCTTATACCTGTTTTAGTGTATAATCCTGCTTGTGCACGTTGCCAAAAATTTAAACCGTCATCTTTCATTTGCTGTGTTTTATAGTTGCTAGCTGTCAGGTTTTTCATTCCTTCTCCTATTTTGTTCCCCCAGCCGGCACCTGCTCCCATTGCTAGGCCTTTTGCTAAGCCACCTATTCCTCCTGATGCTAAACCTACTGCTCCTAGAGCTGCTGCTCCTACTCCAGCCATAGCTGCTTTTTTACCTAGACCTGCAATTTCTTTGAATGAACCACCCATTGAATCAAGTCCAAATATTTTTGAAATCATAGTTGGAACAACTTTTGCAAATACTAAAATTGCTATTATATAGAAAAATTTTACCATTGTCCCATCTGTACTCCAAAAGTCATTCATAGTAGCAGAAAATAAATTAACTGCCATTGATATAGCAACTAGTTTAATGAATAAATCTGCATATGTACTCATGTACATTTTAAACCATTGATTAAATATTTTGTCTTTCGGGTTTATGTAGCAAACTATTGGTAATGGTGCTATCATTTCAAGCAAATACAATTTTAATCTACGAACTAGAACTTCTATACATAAGAATATTAAATACACAATTAGTCCAATTCCTGTGATAATTGATGCTATAAAGCTAACATCCAAATCATCATTATTCATTAAATCTTTTATCTTTTTATTTCCATCAACTGTTTTAAACATTTCTTTCTGTGCTGCTGTACATTCATCTCGTTTTTCAGTCACACATTCTTGTAAACTACCAGCCACTCCTTGTGCAAACGGCAATGATGTATCAGCATATGCAAGATTATTTAGATATTCCTTATTTGCCTCTTTATCGTTTGCGCTTGTATTTGTTTTTGCCGCTAAGTATTTATTATTTGTTATGATAGAATATAAGGCCGTTTGTCCACTAGCGGATAATTTCATTTTATTTACCATATCATCCATTTGTTTAAATCCTGCATTATTATTTCCTTCCCCAGCTAACATTACACCTTTATTAGAACATGTTTGCGGAAATGTCGATGTTGCTACTGTTTGACAATTGAGAATATCATTCATTCCACTTGGATGTTTTTTTTGTGCTGACCAAGATTTTGCATTTTTTTTGAAGTATTTGGGACACGAACTAGGAAACTTACTACCATTAAATACATTTCCTGCTGATATATTCATTGTGAAATCAGCGTATTTTCCATATTCATCTTTTCCAGCTATTTTTTGATCATTTCTTATTGTGTATGAATAATCTGTTCCGGAGATTTTTTTCTTCCCACTTCCATCGCTGAAAAATTCTACCTTGAATACATTTCCTAACTTCATGGTATTTGTCATGTTGCCATTTTCTTGTTTTCTTGTATGTTCTCTTACATTTATGTAATAACATGTAAGCTGTGTGGTTGCTTGCACATCTTCAATTAAAGGATTAGTTGAACTAATATTCGAAAGCATTTCTGAACCTATATTTTTGCTAGTTTCGCTTGATTCTTCTAAATTCAAATTCATTAATTGTGAAATAATACCGTCGCTAGCGAGCAAGCCATCTTCAACCTCGGCAAATAAACCATTTTCTCCAAATAAAATACCATTAGGCGCAAAAGCCATAAGCATGATTATACTGGTAATAACCCTAGTAATTATTTTCCCAGCTCCAGCTTGTTTATCATTTATTTGATCTGGGTTTATTAACATTTGCACTAAACTAATTGCTATTTTAAACAGCATAAATACTCCGGCTAAAACATACATAATAGTCGTAAACTGTACAAAGTAATCAGTAAGCAGTTTTTGATCACGATTAATGATTTGTAACAGCATGTCATAAGTTTTTGCAACAAGTCCAAACACACCATTAATGATGCTAAAGGAAATTGAGTTCCATGTATCACTAACAAAACCTAAAATTTGTATCATATTAATACCTCCATTACATTCCTATATGACAAATTCCTGAAGCGAAACCTGCTATCATCATTATGAAATTTAGTAATATTGGAACAAAGAAGATTGCTACCCCTATTCCAACTCTTTTTACTATAGTTGGTGTTACTTGTTGCATAGTTTTGTCATCTTGAGCTATAACTCCTTTTGCTAAATCTACTGAACAAAGTAATAACACTAAACATGGTGTTGCAATTTGAATCCAGCTAAACACTTTATTTAGTGTAGCTGTAAATTCAACCCCTAGTAGGCTACAATCTGATGCTGATGGAAAACTTATTGCCATAAGAAATATATTATTCATAATAAAATCTATCATTAATTATCACCTTCACACTAATTTTCTATTTTATTATAACAAAAAAAAAAGTACTAAACAATATGTTTTATACTTTTTATACTTTTTTTACATTAACATCCGCCTAAGCTAACACATTTGAAACACATATTAGTTGTATCTGCTCCTTCTCCTACTAATCCGAAGATAACTTGGATTATCATTACTAAGAAGAATATTGCAACACCATAAAGAATTCTCATTATAAGTGCTTTTTGAGCTTCTTTTACTTTTTTATCATCACCGCTCATTACAGCTTTACCTAAATCAAGTGTTCCTAATAAGATTATTATTACTGGTATAGCAATTTGTAAAATTTTAACTATATTACCAATAAAACTCCATATAGGTTTTGTATCTGTACAAAAGCTTGATGCACTTTTTGCTAAAAATTGTACCATATCCATTGGAATTGAACTTAATAATTCTAACATATTTTATACCTCTCCTTCTATCTAATACTATAATACTATAGTTACTATTATTATGTCAAACTATTTTTTAAATTATGTTTAACCTTTTATATAACATTTACACATCTTCTTTGTCTGGTGCATTATCTGTAATATCCCCAACATCATCTTGCTTTTCTTTCTTTTCATTTTCTTCGACATATTTTAGACAACTTTTATTATGTGGTTTTGTTGCACAATCCCAACATATTTTTGAATCGCCTTTTTCTGTTTCTACTCCTAGAAGTCCAAATATTACTTCTACTATTATGAAGATAAAGAATATTGCAACACCATATATTAATCTTCTTATAAAAGTCTTTTGAGCTTCTTTTATTTTTTTGTCTTCTCCAGCCATTACAGCTTTACCTAAGTCTAGTGTTCCTAGTAATATTATTATTACTGGTATTACTATTCTTACTACATAAATTATATCTCCAACAAATTTCCACATATTTGCTGTATCAGCACAAAAGGTATTCATAAAACCACCACCAAACTATTGCAAATTATACAATATTTTACGCATAAAGTCAATATTTTAGAAGGAATTTAGATTTGAAACACAATTTATCTTCTTCTATATTTTCTTTTAAAGTTTTTGATTACTTCATCACCATGTTGATTTTCTTCTCTTATTCTAGTAACTCTAGCTTGTTGTTCTGCTCGTTTTCTGTCAAAATCTTCTATAAGCTCTTTATGACATCTATATAGTTTGCTTTTATAAATTTGAATGCCCCCATCATCTAGTCTTTCAAGAGCTTTTCCTATTTCTCCAGCACTGCATTCAGTTTTTCCTATATATCCTAAACCTCTTACACTAGTTTCTTTAGTGCGTTCTGCATGTTTAAAATGCAATCCTGTTATTATGTCATACATTTTTCCATCTATTTCTTCTGCATATATTGGAAAATCCCCTCTTCCTATACAAACTATTTTGTTTCTAAAAATACCAACTCTTTCTTCATACATTTTTACTACCCCTGGTATAGTTTCAAGACCATAAACACCTCCGTAGCCATTGTAATGGGTGTAACGCTCTCCACCAAGTTCTAATTTATAATAATGTTTATCTTTACTCATTTCTGGTTCTCCTTTACTATTTATTTCTATATCTTTTTCTAAAATTTTCTACATATCTTTCATCTGCTTCTTGTTCTCTTTTTATTCTTTTGGGTTCTTCTAGTTCTTTTTTGTAACATTCCAGTTGCTTTTCATAACACTTATAAAGTTCTTGTTTATATAATCTTAATCCTTCTTTATCGCCATCTAACTTTTTTAGTAATTCTGCAACTGTTTTTATTGGACATTTTTCTTTTTCATAATATAGTATTCCATTTGTTTTAGGATTTTTTAGCTCATTTTTAGAACAATAGCAATATTCCCAGCCAGTTATTATATCATATAATTTTCCATTAATTTCTTCAGTTAATACTGGAAAGTTTATTCTTCCTACAAATGTTTCATATTCTAATCCAAAAAATGTTTGCTTTCTATAAACCTTCGCAACTTTTTCTAGTATTGTTGGATTGTCATACCATCCACTGTTTCTATTTACATATTTTAGGTATACTTTATAATACTCTCTACTTTTTGGTTTTGAATTTTGACCACTAGTTTGGTTAGTACTTTGTATTTTCTTTTTGTATGGTCTTCTTACATTAGTTTTTTCATTGCTCATTTTAAATACTCCTTACTCTTTGTTTTATATTTTGTATTAGACTTTGTAGTTCTTTATCACTAATATCACATATGCTTTCCTCTTTTATATATCTTTTATTATTGTGATTTTTAAATAATAGGTCAATATCTTTTGAAGATAGTTTGAATTCTTTTTTATAATTTAGTTGATTGATTAGTTTTATTTCTTTTTTTGAGAATTTTTTTAAGTAATTATCTTTTTCATATTCATTTAAATCTGTAAATAATGTATTTTTGTTATTCATTAGATAGTTTAGTATCATTATCATTAAACAATATCTATCTGTATTTACTGATTGATTAGTATTTTCTAGTTTATATAAGTATTTTGAACCAAACTCAATGTTTTCTACTTTATAACTATCGATATCGATAAAGTGTAAATTAAGTTTATCATCTATAATTATATTTTTTTCGTGTAAGTCCCCGATGGATATATTTAGTTTTTGATTATTAATTTTTTCTATAGTTTCTAGTATTTTTTTAAAGATGTTTTTTATTGTATTTACGTCATATATATCATTTTTTATTATTTCATCTAGGGTTTGCCCTTTTATATATGGCATTGAGTATCCTACTACTTGGTTTTTGTATGAAACTAGGTAGTTTGGTAATACTAATTCTTTTATGTTTTTTAGTTCTTTTGTTTTAGAAATTTGTTTTAGTACTTTGATATTGTTTTTTACTACTTCAAATTTATCTATATATATTTTTAATACTTCGTTATTGTGTATAAATAAATATGAGTAGGAATTATTGTTATCTTCTTGGTGTATAAAGCTATCATCATTAAATATTTCTGTATTATTTAAAATATCTAATTCTACTGTTTTCATGTAGATACTGTTTTATGTTTTCTCCTTTCTGAGGGTTATTTTCCCTCTAATTTGATAAATATTATAGCTAACTTTGTTGTTATGTCAATATTTTGTTTTAATTTTACTTAAAAAACTGAATTATTTTGGTTATAATGAACTTGTCAACAAAAAGTAGACAGTAAAAAACGATTATCTAAACCCTAATTGAGTTCTATATTCGATTGGGGTTTTATAATTTAATGCATAACT